>ERZ795053.9-NODE-9-length-239366-cov-15.971192_pt1 | contig 239366 bp, 221 predicted proteins | sample MGYA00375137_ERZ795053 | MGnify/ENA primary metagenome ERZ795053 (study PRJEB30182, sample SAMN05720284) | activated sludge metagenome | isolation source: Anaerobic digester | place: Hong Kong | collected 2014-12-17 ... | reverse complement strand
AAATGAAAAAGCGCCCGCTTTTGTGCTTTTTCTTGTGGCTTCCCCAAGTTGGATCACCGACCGCAGGGAGGTAATCCAGCTATTGGAAACAAGTGTTTCGAGCCGCAGTGAAAACAAAAAATGAAAAAGCGCCCGCTTTTGTGCTTTTTCTTGTGGCTTCCCCAAGTTGGATCGATGAATGTGGTGTTGAAAAAGGGCTGCCTAAGTGGCAGCCCTAGAAAATTCGAGAATACTTCGAAAGCAGGCTATTCCTTAACCGTGTTAAAGCTATAGCTTGCCCCTAGCATCACCATGGAAGTAGTCATTTCATACGAAACTGAACTGCCGGGAATGGCTCCGTAAGGGGGATAATTTTGAATGAACATTGGGTTCAACAAGGGGCCAGAGGTATCCCCATTGCTGGTGGCATAATGGAATACCCCGTCAAACTGAAGTTGTTCAGAAACCTTATAACTCATGCCAAACTGAAATGCATTTTCAATGATTGCAGTAGCTGGAACATTAAAGAAAGCAACACTTTCATCGATGGGGTTGGAACTGTAGGTATAACCAATTCGTAAGGGCAATTTATCTATGCCCCTGAATTGTAATCCGGTTGAAAGAATTTGAATGTTTTTCCAACCGAAACCTGCAACAGACCCTGTATCGGTCCAACCACTTTCTGAAAAACCGTTGGTATTTTCATAATCTACATACCTAAAATCGAAAGCGATGTCGAAATCACCAATGCTGTAGCCAATTCCTGCTGAATATATGGCGGGGTAATCCAAGTCGAGGGTATTGGAACTGGTTTGACCATCCAGATAGGTGTTTTCAAACTCGAACTCCTGGAAATTTTGCTGGCTTTTATAAGAAAGCCCAAAACTAAATCCCTCATTGGATTCATAAAACAAACCCGCCTGTGCGCCAAAACCAATAGCACTGGCTTTGTTGGTAGAAGGATACCCCGCTAAGGTAGGATTGGCTGTAGGGTTGGGCATGAGTTCCAACATGGCCCAGTTGAAATTGGGTTGAATAGCAATAGACAATCCTTCGGCTATTTGATAGGACCAAGTCACTCCAAATTGAAAAACACCATAGTCCGATTCGATACGACCAAAACCGCCCATCGATTGGGAGGCATTGATAGGGTTTAGGTTGTTTTCGGGGAAAGTGACTCCAAATCCACTTATCCCAAAAGCTGAAACCCCAAAAGTATGAGGGCTACCATTTTTTCCCCATACAAGGGCCAATGCTGGCATGGGTGAAAGTCCACGGTCATCTTCGGTAATGCCAGAGAAAAACTCACCTGTAGGCTGCCCTTCGGAATTAAAAACCGGCACGGTAGAACGTAGCTCGGGGGAAGAGAAAAACAATCCCACATCGGCTTTTAAAACAGTGCCGTCAAAATGTGAAATGGCTGCCGGATTCCACAAAAGTGCTCCCGATATATCCAAGGGCTGCCCGGTTGCTGCACCCCCCATGGACATATTAATGGCTCCAACTCCTTGCATGATGTGTCCCGCTTGGGAGAACATGGCTAATGTTGCAAAAAGCGCTAGAAATTGAATGGTCTTTTTCATAATGGTGTGTTTAAGAACCCCAGTAGCTATAGGGAGAGTACTCCCACATGGGGTTAAGTTATTACACAAAATTAGCATAGGAAAGATTCGGAATTTATGATCAATATCATGCAATGTGCGTATGATGGATGTCATAATTACAACTAAATATTACTATTAAATTTACAGTGTCAATACAGAGCTTTTAGAGTTCAAAAAATAGATTTTCATGAAAAATTTAGTCATACTTGGAGCGGGAACAGCAGGAACCATGATGGCCAACCATTTGGTTTCCAAACTCCCAAAAAAGGAATGGGAAATTACGATTGTGGATCAGTACAAAACCCATTATTATCAACCGGGGTTTTTGTTCCTGCCTTTCGACATTTACAAACCCAAGCAGGTCAAAAAAGTTGGAAAAAAATTCATTCCAAAAGGGGTTCAATACATTCAGAAAAAAATAGACCTGATTCGACCCGATGAAAATGAGGTCCTGCTGGAAGGCGATGAGAAACTTCCATATGATATCTTGATAGTCGCCACGGGAACCAAGATCGCCCCCGATGAAATTGAAGGAATGGCTGGCCCCGAATGGCATAAAACCATTTTTGATTTTTATACCTATGAAGGTGCCAAGGCATTGCGGGACAAACTTCGCGATTGGGAAGGGGGCAAATTGGTCGTCCATATTTCCGAAATGCCTATTAAGTGCCCAGTGGCCCCTCTTGAGTTTGCTTTCTTAGCCGATTCATTTTTTAAACACAAAGAAATGAGGGACAAGGTAGACATTACTTTTGTGACCCCGCTGGCAGGGGCCTTTACAAAACCCAAAGCCACAGAGGCATTGCATTATTTGTTGGAAGAAAAAGGAATTAAGGAAGTTACCGACTTCAATATTGAAAGGGTTGATTTTGAAAATAAAAAAATCATTGATTATATCGACACGGAAGTTCCTTACGACTTACTCGTTACGGTGCCACCTAACCTTGGCGATGCTGTGATAGAACGCTCTGGAATGGGGGATGACTCCAATTTTGTACCCACCGATAAAGCCACGCTTCAAACCAGGGATTACAAAAATATATTTGCTTTAGGGGATGCGACCAATTTACCAGCCTCCAAAGCAGGTTCTGTGGCACATTTTGAAGCCGAAATCCTAACGGAAAATATTTTGCGTTACATTGAAGGAAAACCCCTTAAGGAAGAATTTGATGGGCATGCCAATTGCTTTATTGAAACCGGAAACGGAAAAGCCCTCTTGATCGATTTCAATTACACCCACGAACCCGTGGATGGTACTTTTCCCCTGCCCGGTATTGGCCCATTGCAGTTATTGAAAGAAAGCAGGACTAACCATATGGGTAAGATGGCGTTTCGGTGGATTTACTGGAACATGCTCATTAAGGGCAGACACATTCCCTTTGTTTCTGCGACCATGACCGAAAAAGGAAAAAACTTTGAAGCAGTAAATTAAGTTTAATCAAAACCATTAAAAATGAAAAAGTTAGTTGGACAAACCGAAGTAAATGTTAATGAAGAAGGCTATTTAACCGATTTCAACGAATGGAATAAAAATGTTGCCGAGAACTTGGCCGAAGAACACGATATCAAATTAACCGAGAGGCATTGGGAAGTCATTGCCTATTTACAGGGGCAACACCAAAAAGAAGAACCCCTTTCCATTAGGGGAATCAAAAAAAGTGGGGTCATCGATATCAAGGAATTTTATGCCTTGTTCCCAGGAGGTCCTTTAAAAATGTCCACATTGATTGCAGGGATCCCTAAACCCAAAAGCTGTATTTAACGGACGACCCCCTGTTTAATTCACTAAAATCTTTAAGCCATGAATGAAACAAAAGTCAAAAAAATGCTCTTCATCCTCTCAAAAGGAAGTATTGAAAATGCGTATGCTGCATTTGTTATGGCCAATGGTGCCCGTATGGAAGGCATTGAAGCAGAGATATTTTTTACTTTTTTTGGACTTGAAGCGGTTCAAAAAAAGAAACTGGAACACCTAAAAGTCGCTACCGTTGGAAATCCGGCCATGCATATTCCAACCATGTTGGGCGGATTGCCCGGAATGGAAGCCTTAGCGACCAACATGATGAAAAAGGAAATGGAAAAACTGGATTTGCCTACCGTAAGTGAATTCTTGGAAATCCTTAGCGATTCCGGATGCAAACTTTGGGGGTGCAAGTTGGCCGTGGATATGTTCCATTTGAAAGAAGAGGACCTTATCGACGAACTGGACGGCATCCTTACTATCGGCGACTTTTACGCCAGGGCCAATGCTGAAGGAACCCATTTACTGTTCATCTAATGAAGTTTTCATAGTGTAAAAAGCTGAACAAAAAGTTCAGCTTTTTTTTATTAAAGGCTTATTTTTGCTCCTCTTGGTAAAATGACCATGGTCATTTTTTAGCAGGGTTTTCATCCATAGTTTTATACCATATAGTAAAACACCAATGTAATGACAACCAATATTCAATTTGTAAAGATGCCCACCAGTGAAACCCTCACTGAATTTACCAACAAAAGGATCAAAAAACTTGCAGTAAAGTACAACTGGATCATCCATACCGAAGTTTTCTTCAAACTGGACACCGATGCTTTTGGTACCAAGATTTGCGAAATGGAACTCAGCGTTCCTGGCCCTAAAATTTTTGCAAGTTCCAAGGACGATAATTTTGAAGTGGCTGTGAAACACACCATCACAGAACTTGAAAAACAACTTAAAAAACGAAAGGAAGTTACCTTTCGGCTCAACCATTAAACCAATAGTATCATGAAAAAAATTCTAGTACCCATTGATTTTTCCGACAATTCCGACTATGCCTTGGAAGTGGCTGCCCAATTGGCCAAAAAATTCAATACCGAGTTGGTGGCACTCCACATGATGGGTCTTTCACAAGCCGTAATTACCAAAGAGGATTCCAAAGAAGTCATGGAGGCCATGTTTTATATGAAGTTGGCAGAAAAACGTTTCAACGAATTTTTGGACAAACCCTATTTGGACGGACTGAAAGTGCATACCACCGTGCAAAACTACAAGCAGTTTCATGAAATTGACCATGTAGCCCAGGAATTTGATTGCGACCTTATCGTCATGGGTTCTCACGGAAGTAGCGGGCTGAAAGAAGTCTTTGTAGGCTCCAATACCGAAAAAGTGGTCCGAAACTCAGAGCGACCTGTGTTGGTTATCAAAAACAGGGCTAAAAACTTCAATCTCGAAAAAGTGGTTTTTGCCTCCAGTTTCGATAGGGAAATCATTCCAGTTTTTCAAAAGGTAAAAAAATTCGTGAATACCTTTGGAGCCAAGTTGGAACTGGTGTACATCAATACACCAGGAGATGGTTTCCGAAGTACCAAGGAAATGAACAACAAAATTCTTCAGTTTTTATTGGAATCAAAAGCAGCTAATGATTTTCAACTTTCAGACATCATTAGCTACAATGCCTACACTGTTGAAGAAGGAGTGTTTGATTTTAGCCATCAAGTACAAGCCGATGCAATTGCCATGCCTACCCATGGCCGTAAAGGATTGGCCCATTTCTTCTCAGGAAGTATTAGTGAAGATCTAGTGAACCACGCCGATTTGCCGGTCATCACCTTTAAAATCTAATGACACTTCAGGGATGCGATTGTTTGAAAAGAGCCGAAACATTGTTTCGGCTCTTTTTATAGCCCTCCGGCGTAGTTAATGCTGTGCCCCCTATGGTGTTCCAAAAACAAAGCTTTTATCTTATAGATTTGACGTAAATGAAAGTAATCGTGGGCCAACCAGTTGGTTAAAAATAAAGCTGCACTCATCCTACCAAAGTGCGGGTGGTTAAATTCATTTTGCCAAGGACCTTCCTCATTTTTTTGAAGCCATAAAAGGCTCTCTTCCCTAGCTTTTGCAAAACGTTTCCAGGCAATTCCATAATCCTGTTTGAGGTAAGCATGTGTTTCGACCCAACCTTGAGGGTCTATTGGAGGCGGTGCTGTGTTGGGATGTTCAAATAAATGTTGGATGCGCGCTCTAAAATCGAAACATTCTTCATCGTACAGGTGACCAAGCAGTTCCAACAAGCACCAAGAGCTCGGGGAGGGTTTCCAGTTTCTTTCTTCAGCAGTGCAATTTTCAAGTAGGTCCCGAAATCGTTCCAGGTTTTTTGAGAATTCTTCTGCAATATTTTTGGGATCATTCATCTTTTTCAACCCACATCATTTGATAGCCAGGTACCAATGCTTTACGTTCTGAAATGGTTTTGTGGAACGTGTTCTTTTTAATTCCTGGAGTGGGTAGCCCCGTAATGGCAGCAATGGCCGTTGCCAATAAAGGCTCGTTCTCATTGCCTAAAACGCCGAGGTTACTGTAGTCCTCGAACTGTTCAATGTCCGGTATTAGCCCATCCACATAATCGGTATTACCGGCCGCATTCGCGGTCTTGAATACCAAAGGCAGCATGGCATACCGATGATTGGGATTAACTTGGGCCCTGCTGAAATTGGGTGCTGGGGCATCATAAAGCAGGAAGGAGGCTTGGTATTTTCCAGTAGTATTGGCCCCAATTTGAACAACGTCAATGTAAGGTGCAAGTCCGTTGATGACCAACTCACTGGCAGAAGCAGTTCTGCTACTGGTAATAATGTATACTTTTGAAAGGTTCAAACTATTGATGCTTTCTCCCCCACTGACGAAGCTGCTGAGGAATTTTCCATCTTCAGCATAATCGGCTTGACGGTCTGGGTTCCATTGCTCGGTATAAAAAACCTGCCCGGTAAACTGACCCGTAATCATGCTGGAAAGATAGGTTGCTGAGCGAACCGAGCCACCTCCATTATAGCGAAGGTCTACTACCAAATCGGTAATTCCCATCGATTTAAACTGCCCAAAAGCGGTATTGAGTTGCGAATCGAATTCACTGGTAAAAGCATTGTACATTATATAACCAATGCTGTGTCCACCAACGTTTAAGACCAAGGTTTTAAAAACGGGATTTTCGGTATACTGCGCTTTGGTTAATGAAATACTATCGCCTGTAGCCATGATGGTCGTGCCATCAAAGGAGGCTAGGCCAATCGTGTAAGAGTCTGGCGATAACAAGGTGTCAAAATTTTGATCGTTCAGTTGGGTTCCATCAATGGTATTAAAAACCATGCCTCTCTGCACTCCTTTTGAAGCTGCATCCGAGTTGGGCAGCACGTACCGAACATACCCAAACACATTATTACTGTCGTCCGGATAATAGACTAGCCCGTACTCCATACCATTGTTCAGGGTAATTCCAGATAGCGCATTTTCCAGTTCCACATAGTCGTCCACCAGGATGCTAAAGCGATCTTGGGCCGATTTTAGATAGGCGAAGAATGCTTCAGGAGTTTCAAAAGAATCAAGGAAAGCTTTGTAATCGGCATCCGTAGCAAAAGCGTCATCGGCCAATTCGGGGGTGTCTGTTTTGTAAAGATAAAAGTAATTCAGTCCGCGCCATATAAAATCATTGATTTCGACGGTGGACGCAGGATGCAGCACATCGTCCTGATCTTCGAAACAGGAAACCAAACTAAGGCCGGTAATTAAAAACAATAAGATGAGGGACTTTTTCACAGGGTGTGGTTTTTTGAAATGCAATTTTTTTTGAAACCCTAAAATAGGGACATTATTGTAAATTGTTGTACCAATGTAACAAAAAAATAAGTAATTCGTCGTAACCATAGAACGGCATGATACATGCTAGAGCTAACCATCATGAAACAGAGTGAATTTTTGACCACCGTGCTTCCATTTAAGGATAAGCTTTACCGTTTGGCAAAACGTCTCTTGGTTTCAAGTGAGGAAGCAGAAGATGCCGTTCAGGAAGTTTTTTTGAAATTATGGAAGGGTAGGGACCGTATGGAGACCTATAAAAACCCTGAGGCTTTTGCGATGACCATGACCAAGAATTATTGCTTAGACCGGTTGAAATCAAAACAGGCCTCCAATTTGAAGATCGTGCACAGCAATTACCAGCACTCGGATAATTTGCAGCGCAAGGTCGAATTGCAGGATGGGGTAGATTTGGTTTTCCAGATCATGGATCAACTTCCCGAAAAACAGCGCATGGTCCTTCAGTTACGGGACGTAGAGCAGTTTGAGTTTTATGAAATTTCCGAAATGCTAGACTTGAACGAGACGGCCATCCGCGTGAATTTATCGCGTGCTCGAAAGACCATCCGAGAAGAATTGATAAAAAAGTACAACTATGGAATTAGCTAAAATCGAAACGTTGTTGGAAGCGTATTTTGAGGGAAATACGACCCTTCAGGAAGAAACACAGTTGCAAGCGTTTTTTGCATCAGCGGACGTGCCTACCCATCTGGAACCTTATGCTCCACTGTTTGTAGGGCTTAAAATTTCAAGGGACGAACAGCTAGTCAAACCATTGGTACTTCCCAAAACCAACAATCGAAGCAACTTCTGGAAATGGAGCATTGCAGCAACCATCGCTGTAATCTTGGGCGTCTTTGGATTCCTCTATTTTCAGGATGATGGACTAACCAAAGAACAGCAAGAAGCCCTTATGGCCTATAACAAAGCCAAGGAAGCCATGCTCTTGCTTTCTGAAAATTTAAACAAAGGAGCCTCTAAAATAACCTACATCCAAGCGTTTGAAGAAGGTACTTCCACACTTGGCCTAGTAAATCAGTTTACCGAAACCAAAAACCAATTTTTTAAATAACCCATTTTTTTAAATACTAAAACTCATGAAAAAAACACTTTTAATTATAGCAATGGCCTTGATCCCGATGGTGGGATTCTCTCAAGGATTCTTCGATAAATATGAAGACGAAAAGGACGTAACTTCGGTGATTGTTACGAAGAATATGTTTAAGCTTTTGGCTGAAATCGATATCGAATCGGACGATCCGGAAGTAAAGAATTACATGGAAATGGTCAACAACCTAGACAACATCAAAATATTCATCACCGAAAATAAAGAGGTGGGAAATCGTATGAAATCCTCTGTAGACCAATACCTCTCTACCTCCAAAGGATTGAATGAGTTAATGCGCGTAAAGGATGACGGAAAAAACATCAAGTTCTATTCCAAGCCCGGCAAATCTGAAAGCCATGTAAGTGAGCTGTTGATGTTTCTCGAGGGAGACGTAGACGGCAAGGAGGGCACCATCATTATGAGCATTACCGGGAACATCGATTTGAAACAGATTTCCAAATTGACCAAGGACCTCAAAGTGCCTGGAAGCGAAGAATTGAAAAACATCGAAAAGAAAGGGTAATATGACAGCAGTAGTAAAATACGTTACTTTTTTAGCGTTGGCAGCTCTTAGCTTAATGAGCTGCGACAATGGAAAGTCCCTTCAGCGCTATTTGGTAGACAAACAACAAGACGATCGTTTTTTGAAAGTGGACATCGCCACCAGTTTGTTCCAAAACGACGATGCCAATCTCACCGAAGAGGAAAAGGAAATTTTAAGCACTATTAAAAAGATCAATGTGGTGGCCTATCCGATGAAAGCCGGTAAAGAAGCCGAATACGAATCCGAGAGAGCCATAGCACTTGCCATTATTGATCAGGATCAATACAAAACCTTAGGAAAGGTGAAATCGAATAATATGCAGATGACCATGAAGTACATGGGAGAGGAAACAGCCATTGATGAAGTCATCGTTTTTGCCAGCGGTCCCGAAAAGGGATTTGGGGTGTTCCGTTTGCTTTGCGACGACATGCGTCCAGACCAAGCCCTGAAACTGATGAAAACCATGGAGCGTGGCGATCTGAATTTATCGGAAATTCGAGGAATAGGGAAAATGATGGAAGATTTGAATTGGTAATAGAACAATCAAACAAAAAAAGCCCCAATTTTTTGGGGCTTTTTACATTTAAATACCCGTATAGTTCTGTGGGGTAATGGCTTTCATTTCCTTTTTGAGGGCTTCCGAAACCTCCAAGGTTTCAATAAAATCGAAGATGGATTGTTTCGTGATGGCCTTATGGGTACGGGTAAGGCCCTTCAGGGCTTCGTAAGGATTGGGGTAGCCTTCACGCCGTAAAATGGTTTGTAGGGCTTCAGCAACCACTGCCCAGTTGCTTTCCAGGTCTTTTTCAATTTTTGTAGTGTTCAACACCAACTTATCCAATCCTTTTAGCGTAGATTGAAAACCGATCAAGGTATGCCCAAAAGGCACCCCAATATTACGGAGCACCGTACTGTCGGTCAAGTCCCGTTGCAGCCTGCTAATGGGTAACTTTGCAGCCAAATGCTCAAAAAGTGCATTAGCGATTCCTAGATTGCCCTCACTGTTTTCAAAATCGATGGGGTTTACCTTATGCGGCATGGCACTCGATCCAATTTCACCTTTTTTGATTTTCTGTTTGAAATAATCCATCGATACATAGGTCCATACATCGCGATCCAGATCGATAACGATGTTGTTGATACGCTTCAGGCCATCGAACAAAGCCGCCATGTGGTCGTAATGTTCTATCTGGGTAGTAGGGAACGAATGGTAAAGACCCAGGCTTTCTTCAACGAATTGGGTTCCGAAAGCTTTCCAATCTATAGTGGGGTATGCTACAAGATGTGCATTGAAATTACCAGTGGCTCCTCCAAATTTTGCAGCACTTTTCACACCATTCAATAAATCCAACTGCTCCTCCAGGCGCACGGCAAAAACTTCAATTTCCTTGCCCAATCGGGTGGGTGAAGCCGGTTGGCCATGGGTTCTTGCCAACATGGGCACATTTGCCCATTCAACACTCAAGGCCTTCAATTTATTTTTTTGCTCTAAAAAGATAGGGAGGTATACTTCATTGATAGCATCCTTTATGGAGAGTGGGATGGCTGTATTGTTGATATCTTGGGAAGTCAATCCAAAATGAATGAATTCTTTATACGATTGTAGGCCCAGAACGTCGAATTGCTGTTTGATGAAATATTCCACAGCTTTCACATCGTGATTGGTAACCTTCTCAATTTCCTTTATTTTTAAAGCATCCTCCGTGGAAAATTCTTGATATATTTTTCGCAGGTTTTGAAAAGCGGAGGTGTCAAAATCGACTAGTTGCGGTAAGGGCAAGGTGACCAAAGCGATGAAATACTCAATTTCCACTCGAAGCCGATACTTCATCAAAGCCTCTTCTGAAAAATAGGCAGACAACGCTTGGGTCTTGGAAGCATAGCGACCGTCGATAGGGGAGATGGCTTTTAAGGCTTGTGAAGACATGGCGCTTAATTTGAAAACGCAAAGATACGGTTTCTTAGGCAGTTCGGAAGGTGTAAAATAGTATTTTTGAATCCTAATCCGTATCCCCTATTTTTGTTATCTTAGAGCGCTTACCTAAGTTGTGCGATCTCAATAAAGCTTGGTTTATGGAAAAATTAAATTTTTTGAATACGGTCAAGGGTTCGCTATTGGAAAATTTTTATCCAAAAGGGTGGGATTTGGAAAAAATTGATCGTTGTTGTGCTATGGGGATAAAAAAGATTCTTTCCAGGGGCAGCCATTGGGATAAGGACTTTCAAGCTGTAGCCTTAGATTCCTTGGGAGAATTGGAACAACGTATGGGTGCTGAAATAGCACGCGAGATTATTGAAGCCCACGAGGATGGCAAACCCTTGGCCCTTATTCTCCCAGTGGGCCCAATGGGGATGTATAGACACGTGGTCGATATTTTGGAGGAGCGACAAGTGGGTTGTCAGCACGTGCACACCTTCAATATGGACGAATGGTCCAACCAGCAAGGCACTACCATGCCCAGTGATCAGGAAGGGGGGTTCGAACTTGCCATGAACGAAGCACTGTTCCATCCTCTTGGATCCTTAACAGTTCCAAAAGATCAGCGCCATTTTGCCACAAAAGATCGCTTACCGCTTTATGCCGAAAAAATTGCAGCCATCAAAAAACAGGGAGGTAGATTGGTGACCGTATATGGCATTGGAAGGGCCTGCCATATCGCTTTTTGGGAACCACAAATTGGTGATGAATTTTCGGACGATGCCAGTTGGAAGCAAGAAACCCACCGCATCGGTCAAGCCTTACATCCTTTAACAATTGAACAGAATTCATTGCACAGCTTTTCCAGTCGTTTTACGCTCATTCCCTGTTGGGCCAATACCATAGGACCAGGACTTTTCCTTCAAAGCGATTTCTGCATTGGAGGGGCAGATGGTGTTTATCCCAACCGTGGTGCCAACTGGCAAGGGATGAGCCTGTGTGTTACGTTGCAATATGGTCCTTCACGATGGATACCCTCTAGTTGGATGCCCACTCTTCCAGGGAAATTATTTTTCATGAAAGAATTGGCTGGGCCATTACTTCCAGAAGCTCATTGAGTTACTTCCGTGTTGCAAACCTTTGGATATCGTTCAAGGTTTTTTTTCCTCTAGACTGATAGCCGGCACTGCCGTTTGGGATTTTAGTTTCCAGGATCATCTGCAATTCAGGATGAATCCAACTGTGTTCTGTGCCTATATAATAAAGGCAGGTCATGGCGCGGACTTCACAAGCCACTTTCTGATGGGTAATCAACCAATCGAAGCAGCAGTCAATCATTTTTTCTTTGTGTGATTCCTTGAATGCAGCACGAATGCTAGGAACTCTTTTTTTATAGTAAGCTACTGCAAGAAGCTCACAAATGTGGGATAGGGGTCTTACAGAAGAATCGTCGGTTACTTTAGGAAGCTCCTCAAAAAAATAATTTAGATGGGGAATCAATAAATCAAGTTGATTCAAACATACAATTTCCAGAACCCAATTGGCTTTGTGGGAGTAGTCTTTATCTTTTTTGAAAGCATAATCCAATAGCTCCAGGAAGGACTCGGGATGACTGATGACCCAGTTTGCGGAGCGATTCCGAATGGCTCTCGTTGGACGGTGAAATGAAATATGTTCCAATAAGCTCATTAGCGAATGGCATTAATTTCCTGAATAGCCCTTGGAACGCCAACGGTAGCCTTTTCGGCAAAAACCTTGATGCGTTCTTCCGAAGTGATGGAAGGTTTTGGGTCTACAAAGAAAATGGGCGCACTTCGTTTCGCATATTGTACCAATCCTGCAGCGGGATACACTTGCATGGAAGTTCCAATAATCAGGATGATGTCGGCAATTTCGACCAATTGAATGGCTACTTCCATCATAGGAACTGCTTCCCCAAACCATACAATATGCGGTCTTAGCTGATACCCTTCATGGCATACATCTCCCAAAAGAATGTCTTTGCTCCATGGTATTACCGAATCTTCATCGTATGAACTGCGGGCTTTCAATAATTCTCCGTGCAAATGCACTACCCGGGTACTTCCGGCTCTTTCGTGCAAATCGTCTACATTTTGGGTAATAACGACCACTTCGTGTTTTTTTTCCAATTCGGCTAAAGCAAGGTGGGCAGTGTTTGGGGACACTTCCAAAAGTTGCTTTCTTCGTTGGTTGTAAAAATCCAAAACCAATTCAGGGTGGTCTGCAAAACCTTGAGGGGAAGCTACCTCCATCACATCATGACCTTCCCAAAGCCCGTCACTGTCCCTGAAAGTTTTCAGGCCGCTTTCGGCACTCATGCCTGCACCGGTTAGGACTGCAATTTTCATCTATGGGTTTTTTTTATCTTCGTCATTAAAATTAAACAAACTCCTTGGATTTACAATTACTGGAATATTTGCAGACCTATCTCACCGAACGTCGAAAAGCCCTTTTTAAGGAAGTACTTTCCAAACGAACCAGGCATTTTACGGTGGTGACCGAAGATGTGTACCAAATGCACAATACCAGTGCCGTCATTCGGAGTTGTGATGTGTTTGGGGTTCAGGACCTGCATGTAGTGGAAGCACGTTTTGGAAAACGTGTGGACAAGGAAATAGCGATGGGGGCCCAAAAATGGGTGAACGTGTACCGCCATCAAGATGTGGGTCTGTGTATGGAGATACTTCGTAAGCAAGGATACCAGATTGTGGCTACTACACCCCATCAAAATGCAACCTTATTGCACGAATTTGATGTGGTTCCTAAAAGTGCTTTGTTTTTTGGAACCGAAAAAATGGGTTTGAGTGATTTGGTTATGGATAGTGCCGACGCCTTTCTAAAAATACCTATGTATGGTTTTACGGAAAGTTTGAACATTTCTGTATCCGCAGCCATCATCCTGCAGGAAGTTGTTACTCGTATGCGGGTAGAAGGCATCCACTGGGCCTTGTCCGAAATGGAACAACTGGAGTTGGAATTTCAGTGGACCAAAAACTCCATCAAAAGCATCGATAAGATCATCGAACGATTTTACTATCAAAAAAAGTCGTAATTTAGAACGTCAACCATAACCAGAAAATCATGATGACCGTTATTTACATCATTGCCGCAATTATTGCTTTGTTTATTATTTTGGCTGCAATAGCGCCTAAAAAATACAACGTAAGCCGAAGTATCGTAATCAACAAACCTTTGGGAGAGGTGTTCGATTACATCAAATACGTAAAAAATCAAAACTTCTGGGGCCCTTGGAATCAAAGGGACCCTGGCATGAAACAAACCTATACTGGAGAAGACGGTACGGTTGGTTTTATATCGGCATGGGAAAGCGATCACAAACAAGTGGGCTCTGGCGAACAGGAAATCATCAACGTGGAAAAAAACGTAAAAATGGAAACGGAACTCCGTTTTCTGAAGCCATGGAAATCGGTTAGTCAAGGATATATTGAAACCCACCCAGAGGGAGACCAAGCGACCAAAGTAGTCTGGGGTTTCCATGGCACCAACAAAATTCCCATCAACATCATGATGCTTTTTTTTAACATGGACAAGGCCGTTGGCAAGGATTTTGAACAAGGGCTAGCTAATTTAAAATCAATTTTGGAAAAATAGTTCATGAAGCACAATACCTTTGCCTGGATCGAAATTCCCGTAACCGATATGGAACGGGCTGTAGCATTTTATGAAATCGTCTTCAACGTAAAGCTGCACCAAATAGACTTTGGAGGACTGCTAATGGCTTGGTTTCCCAATGCAGGAAATGACGTTCCGGGAGCTACCGGCACCCTCATTAAACAAGATAGCTACATTCCCAGCCAAGAAGGGCCTTTAGTTTATTTTTATAGCGAAAATGTGCAAAACGAGCTAGATCGGGTAGAAGCTTCTGGCGGAAAAATCTACCTCCAAAAGACCCAAATTTCGGAAGAACATGGCTTTATGGGGGTCTTTATCGATTGCGAAGGAAATCGTATTGCATTGCATTCCAAGAGGTAGTGAAATATTTTTTATTCTTAGTCAGCCTATTTTTTTACGGGTTTTGTATTTCGCAAGCGTTTGAATACAAGGACATCCCCAAGGATTTGAAACCGATCGATTCTTTGAAATACCAGGATTATTTCAAAAATGGTAAAATAAGGGAAAGGGGAAAGTTATACAAGTACTTAATTGAGGGCCAAGAGTACATTACAAATACGGGCTATTTGTACGAGTTTTATCGCGACGGGACTTTTAAAAGAATTTACCACATGGATCCTTATGGTGTCGTTTTATCCTGCAGGGTGTATTTATGTGGGAACGAAGTTTGGATTGAACAAAATTTAGTTTCAATTAAAACCAACCACAACAGCATTCAGGACTATTTGTCGGGAGAAGGCTTTTATGAGCGTACTTATCATTCTAAAGTTTACAACTATTCTTTCAAAAGCGATTGTAACTGGCTTCAGAAAGAAGGCGAGCGGGTCAATGGGAAAAAATCTAAAAACTGGACTATTTTTAATCGTGACGGCTCCATTAAAAAAATAAAAAACTACAACCCGTGAAACTCGTCTTCGCCACACACAATCCAAACAAATTTAGGGAAGTACAGATTTTGATGCCCAAACATGTAAAACTGCTAAGCCTTAACGATATTGGTTGTTTGGAAGACATCCCCGAAACCTCCGATACCATTGAAGGGAATGCCATCTTAAAGGCAGAGCATGTGAAAAGCCATTACGGTTATGATTGTTTTGCTGACGACACAGGCTTGGAAGTGAGCGCACTTAACGGGGCACCTGGGGTTTACAGTGCCCGCTATGCAAATACCTCCAACAATGCCCAAGCCAACATGGAAAAACTGTTGAACGAAATGCTGGATATTGAAGATCGTTCTGCCCGTTTCAAGACCGCCATAGCCCTTACTTTGGAAGGACACCAAAATTTGTTTTTGGGAATCTGCGAGGGTACTATAACTCTAGAACCACGTGGCAAAGAAGGTTTTGGTTATGACCCCATTTTCCAACCTTTGGGATTTGTGGAAACCTTTGCAGAAATGTCCTTGACCCAAAAAAGTGAAATTGGGCACCGTGGGAAAGCAATGCGGGAATTATTGGAGTACCTTTCCTTAAATAATTCATAATAATCCCTTCAATTTGTTGGAATCGCATATCTTTGCGGCCAAATTCCTCAGGGTGAGGAAGTGTTGCGGTTGAAGCGTCAGGTTTATTTGTGTCGTCTGCTTCCGGTCAACACCTAACAAATAAACATTTTTATGACTAAATTTCAATCGCTTGGTTTGGAGCAACCTTTGCTTCAGGCCATCACCGACTTGGGTTTTGAAACCCCAAGCGAAGTCCAAGAAAAAACCATTCCTATTCTCTTAGCGCACGAAACCGATATGGTGTCCTTGGCGCAAACCGGTACCGGCAAAACGGCTGCATTCGGTTTTCCCATGCTCCAAAAGATTGATATCGAAAGCCGAACCACACAGGGACTCATTCTTTCGCCCACCCGCGAACTCTGTTTGCAAATTACTTCCGAGTTAAAACTTTACGGAAAGTATTTGCCCGGATTGAATGTTGTAGCCGTTTACGGGGGCGCCAGCATTACCGAGCAAGCCAAGCAAATCAAAAAAGGAGCCCAAATCATTGTGGCAACACCTGGAAGGATGAAGGATATGATCGGCCGCAGGATGCTGGATATTTCCAAAATCGAATACTGTGTGCTGGACGAAGCCGATGAAATGTTGAACATGGGCTTTTATGAAGATATTACCGACATCCTTTCCCATACCCCGGAAGATAAATGTACGTGGTTGTTCAGTGCAACCATGCCTAAAGAAGTAGCAGCCATTGCCCAAAAGTTCATGGACCAACCTCAAGAAGTGACCATTGGGGCCAAAAACGTAGGCGCCGATAGTGTTTCCCACGAATATTATTTGGTAAATGCCAAGGATCGCTATCAGGCCCTAAAACGTTTGGCCGACATGCACCCCGATATTTTTTCGGTGGTGTTTTGTAGGACCAAACGGGATACACAAAAGGTAGCCGAAATGCTCATTGAAGACGGTTACAATGCCGCAGCTTTGCACGGGGATTTGAGTCAGAACCAACGTGATTTGGTGATGAAATCGTTTCGAACCCGTCAAATCCAGATGTTAGTGGCCACCGATGTGGCTGCTCGTGGTATCGACGTGGACGACATCACCCACGTTATCAACTACCAATTGCCCGACGAGATTGAAACCTATACCCACCGTAGCGGACGAACCGGACGTGCTGGGAAGACTGGGGTTTCCATGGTGATTATTTCAAAAAGTGAACAACGGAAAATTAAGGCCATCGAAAAAATCATCCAGAAATCCTTCATTCAAAAAGAAGTGCCTTCCGGGATGGAAATCTGTGAAAAACAATTGTTTCATTTGGCCAACAGCATCAAGGATACCGAGGTCAATCACGATATCGATCCCTATTTGCCAAAGATTCACGAAGTGCTGGAGGATTTTTCCAAAGAAGAATTGATCAAGAAAGTCTTTTCAGTGGAATTTACCCGCTTCTACAATTATTACAAAAAGGCCAAGGATTTGAATGTAGGTGGAGGCAACCATCCCGAAGATCGTGAACCCGCCAAAGTTACGGAAGACAGTACCCGCTATTTTATCAATTTGGGACGCAAGGATGGCCTGCAATGGATGGATTTGAAGGACTTGATCCGTGAAGTCACCGAATTGCCCAAGGACGATGTGTTTCATGTGGATACCATGGATACATTTTCCTTCTTCAATACCGACAGCAAATATGTGGATTTGGTAATCGAAGCTTTCAAGGGAGTGCAATTTAACGACCGAAGGGTAGAGATTGAAATTTCAAAAGACCGTGGCGGCAGAAAATTCGGTGGTGGCGGCAGAGGTAAAGACAAAGGCCGAAAAAAAGGAGGTTTTGGGAAAAAAGGAGGTTTTCCAGACGACCGCCCAAAATTTAAAGGGAAGAGCAGGAGAAAGGAAGAATGGCCCAAAGAAAAAGGAACAGGAGGAAAGCGCCGCAGAAAACGGTAATTTTGTATTTTGCACACATTAACGAAACTTTGGCAGGATTTTCGTGTCTAAATGGGTAGTTTTACCCCAAGTGTTTGCTATGAAAAAAGGTTTCTTTCTATTTTTTCTCACACTCATCCCTTCTATTTCTTTTGCACAGGAGGATGAGACCGATGTAGGGGAGGTCATCCACGGGCTCGTGGTTAATGATGCTACCGAAGAGACGCTGGAAAATGTGAATATCGTTAACCTCAATAAGGTAATAGGAACCAGTAGCGATAAGGATGGAGCGTTTTCCATTCGCGCATCGGTAAACGACACCTTATACTTTTCGTACCTGGGTTTTAAATCCATTAGGGTACGTGTTACCAACGACTGGTTGAAATACGGCGACATTAAGGTAAAAATGACCGAATTGGGTATTGCTCTGGAAGAAGTGGTTTTAAAACCGGTACAGTTAACGGGTTATGTAGAAGTAGATGCCAAGATTATTCCCATATACGACAACTACCGTTATCGGATTGCTGGGTTGGGCGGAGGTTATGAAGGTGGAAAAAACCAACCCGGGGCAGTCTCCAAAGTGTTGAGTTCTATTTTCAATCCAGCAGATTTTCTCTACAATGTTTTCGGAAAACGACCAAAACAGATGCGGAAGCTTCGTAAGATGAAGGAAGATGATGAAATCAGGAATCTGCTGCAATCCAAATTCGACCGGGAAACCTTGATGGCCGTCCTGCAATTGGAGCGAGTGGATATTGATGAGATTTTGAATAATTGCAGTTATTCCGAAGATTTCATCAAGACCGCCAATGACCTCCAAATACTAGATGCCATCAGTGAATGTTATGAGGAATATCGAATCCTTAACCGAGATAAAGGGAAAGGATAAACCTCTACCCAATGCACGATTTAGTAGCCAACCAACGGAGTTTTTTTGAAACCCACCAAACGAAACCCCTCTCGTTTCGGCTTCGGCAATTGAACCATTTTGAACAAGTATTGAAAGCCCATGAGTCGCGCTTGCTTGAAGCCATCCATAAGGACTTTAAAAAATCTGCGTTCGAAACCATGGCTACCGAACTTGGATTGGTTTACCAAGAACTCAAACTTGCCAAACGGCAATTAAAACATTGGTCCCGACCCAAAATGGTTAAAACCAATTGGGTGAACTTTCCTGCCAAAAGTTACGTAATTCCAGAACCCTTGGGTGTTGCACTGATAATAGGTGCCTGGAACTATCCTTATTTCTTATCGCTTACTCCCGTTATAGCTGCTATGGCGGCCGGGAACACGATGATCCTGAAACCCAGTGAGCTCCCTTCGGAGACTTCAAAAGCCATCCAGAAAATGGTTTTGGAAAATTTTGACGCAACCTATTTTCATGTTGTTGAAGGAGGCGCAGCAACAACCAGCGAACTTCTGAAACAAAAATTTGATAAAATATTCTTTACCGGAAGTACACAGGTAGGAAAACTGGTTTACAAAGCTGCTGCGGAACACCTTACCCCCGTTACCCTGGAATTGGGAGGGAAATCCCCGACATTTGTAACTGCGTCGTGCAATTTAAAGATGACAGTCAAGCGCTTGGTTTGGGGTAAGTTCCTAAATGCAGGACAAACCTGTGTCGCACCAGATTATGTGTTGGTGCACCAATCCATCGAAACACAATTCCTTGAAGCCTGTAAAGCTGAAATTGAAAAATCACTGTACCATATTGATCGTCACAACTACGTTCAGATTATAAACAATCAACACTTTGAGCGCTTGGTTAGGCTAATCGATAAGGGAAAAGTGTATTTGGGCGGTGGAGCCAATAAAGCTGAGCGATTTATTGAGCCTACTTTACTGAAAGGGGTTACTTTTGAAGATGCCATCATGAAAGAAGAAGTTTTTGGCCCATTACTTCCTGTGATACCCTATACTGATATTTCGGAAATTTTGGAAAAAGTACGGCTTCTTCCTAAACCATTGGCTTGCAGTATTTTTACTAACAACACCCAAGAGCGGCAACAAATTCTTCGTGAACTTTCTTTTGGAGGCGGTACTGTTAACGACACGGTAATGCACCTTGCCAATCCTCATTTGCCTTTCGGTGGTGTAGGTACCAGTGGTTTGGGTAACTACCATGGCGAGGCGGGTTTCAAAGCTTTTAGTCATTTCAAGAGCATCTTGCACAAAGGTAATTGGTTAGAGTTACCTTTAAAATACACTCCGCTTACTTCAAAAAAACTCTGGTGGATTCGGCAAATCCTTAAACTTTAGGAACCAAATTCATCCTTAGGTAGGGAAGAATTGTCGTAATCCTGATTTTATTGCTACCTTTCCGAGGAAATTGCAACCCCATAATCATGAAAAGACCATTCCTATTTCTTTTTGCGTTTACTACGGCATTTGGTTTTGCCCAGATTCGTTTTCAATCCTTGCCCAACCCTGATTTCATTCCCGAAGCACAACAAGCAACCACGATAGTTGCAACTATTGCATACCAAGGCTATGATGAAGGTCAGGCTTATTTTGGAGAAGGGGAGTACCAGATTTTTCCCGATTTGATCAACGGGGTATTAGATCAACCCATTATTGTTCTGGACGGTTTCGATCCCGGTGATTCGCGAGGGATTGGCGAACTCTATGCCAGCTTGAGTTTTGATGGGGACAACTTAGCCGATATTTTGCGGGCAGAGGGTTACGATATTGTCATCCTAAATGCCCCTCAATATACCACCGATGGTAAAGACATTGATGGTGGGGCCGATTACATCCAACGGAATGCCATGGTGCTTGCGGCGCTTATTGATGAAATCAACTCCCAAAAAGTTGGGGATGCTGAATTGGTAATTTTGGGACCGAGTATGGGGGGTTTAATTGCTCGATACGCCTTAGCCTACATGGAAGCCAACAGCTTGCCGCATGAAACCCGCTTGTACATATCGTTTGACTCCCCACACCGTGGAGCCAACATACCGATAAGTTTGCAATACTTAATCAACTATTTTGCGCAACAGGTGGGAGACCCCGATGCCTTAGCTATTGTTGAAAACGTGCTCAATTCTCCTGCTGCCAAGGAAATGCTCATCGACCATTTATTGGCCCATTTACTGAATGGTTCTACTTACGAACAGGATCCTACCAAGCTATTGCCCGAAGGGGCACCCGATTTTCGTGATGCTTTCCAAACCGAATTGGACAATTTAGGGTTTCCTCAGGAGGTAAGAAATGTTACCATGATCAACGGTAGTGGTAACGGCACCACTACGGGTAGCCCCGGAGCTGTTATCGTGGATACCAATCTTACCATTGACGCCTTGACCGATGTAGACGTAGCGTTGAACTTTACACCGGCAGCTTCGCAAACACTTACGGTAACCGATGTAACGGTCTATTTCATCAGCATTCCTATTGATTCTTTTGCTGCAGATTCTGAATCTTCGGCACTCACCGATGGTGTGGATAGTGCCCCAGGCGGCACCGCTAACATTGCCGATGCCTTGGGTAATGGGGGGGGGAATCCTGTTTTGGAAGAGTTTATTGCAGCGTTGCAACAAGATACCTACTCGTTCATCCCTACCATGAGTGCCTTGGCCATAGACAACTCCGATTGGTTTGCCACACCCAATCTGAATGATTCGCCATTTGTGAATTTCTACATCCCATCGGAAAATGAAGACCATGTTACCGTTACGGCGGAAAGCGCCCAATTTGCTTTGGACGAAATACGCAATGGTGGGTTGGGAATTACTGAAAATAGCGAAGGAGAGTTGTTTTGGGTGCAAAATCCCGCCGGGAAAACCATTAAGTTTTATGCAAACAATGCGACTGCTTCAACTCCACTAAAAAGCGCAATAGTTAACCTTGCGGGGCAAAAACTCATGGAAAAAACATGGGAACCAGGATTACAGGAGTTTTTGTGGCAGCACCAGCTAGCCAGTGGACTCTACCTGCTTCAATTGCACCAAGGGTCCTATAGTCAGGTTGTCAAACTCTTAATAGACTAATCAAGAATCATCGATGATGGTAGGGCTCATTCCTTAAAATGGAAAAACCCCGATACAATTGCTCCACAAAGAATAAGCGCACCATTTGATGGCTAAAGGTCATTTTGGATAAAGAGAGTTTTCCTGCTGCTTTGGTGTACACTGCATCGCTAAACCCATAAGGTCCCCCAATGGCAAAAACCAGGTTTTTAATACCGCTGTTCATTTTTTTTTGAAGGAAGCTGGCAAAACCTTCCGAACTATGCAAAGTTCCTTTTTCATCCAACAGATACAGCATATCTGCGGGCTGCAATCGCTTCAAAAGTTCTTCTCCTTCCAGTTGCTTTTGTTGCATTTCGGACAGGTTCTTGGAATTTTTGATATCTGGAATCACTTCAAAATTAAAACTGATGTAATGCGACAGGCGTTTCTGATACCCATCAATCAGTTTTTGAAGCGAAGAATCGTCTGTTTTTCCTAGGGCAAAAAGCGTAATTTTCATCTCAAAATCCGGTTCGAACACTTTTGATGTCCTAAAATACCAAATTACAAGGAGACCCATAGCCTAACCTGCTAATTTTAGTATTTTAGCAGAAATACTACGGCCATGATTTCAAAAAAACAGTTCGACAAGGAAATTGCCATCATCATTGCCAATGCCATTCGGGAAGATGTTGGGGCAGGAGACCATAGCTCGTTGGCTTGTATCCCCGAAGATGCCATGGGCGAGGCCCAGCTTTTGGTCAAGGATGAAGGCATTATTGCTGGGGTCGAATTTGTCAAGCAGGTTTTTGATTATGTAGATCATGGATTGGAAGTAACTGTTAAGATTACCGATGGAACACCTGTGAATTATGGAGATATTGTTTTTTATGTGTCCGGCAGTAGTCAGTCCATTTTGAAAGCAGAAAGACTGGTGCTCAATGCTATGCAGCGAATGAGTGCCATAGCCACAAAAACCCATATGTTTGTGAAGGCTTTGGAGGGAACTAAAACCAAAATCCTCGACACACGCAAAACCACCCCTGGGATTCGTGCCCTTGAAAAATGGGCTGTCAAAATTGGGGGAGGGGAAAACCATCGTTTTGCATTGTACGATATGGTCATGTTGAAGGACAACCACATTGACTTTTGTGGCGGTATTTCCAAAGCAATTGATAAAACCAAGAAGTACCTTAAAAAAAATCGCTTGGATTTGAAGATCATCGTGGAGGCCCGAAACCTGGATGAAGTTGCTGAAATTCTAGAGAACGAAGGCGTGTACCGAATCCTGATCGACAATTTCAATTATGAGGATACTCGAAAGGCGGTGGAAATGATTGACGGGAAATGCCTCACCGAATCGAGTGGGGGCATCACCCTGGAAACCGCTAGGAAGTTTGCTGAATGTGGGGTCGATTACATTTCCAGTGGGGCACTTACGCACTCGGTTCATAACATGGATTTAAGTTTAAAAGCCATTTCATGAGTGCAGAAGTAGAGGAGAAACTCAATAAAATACCCATCGTCCGGAATTTGGTGAAGCTCTTACAGCTGATTAAGCTTCCTGGTTTCAGTGGTTTTTCACTCTACGATTTGTTGGAAACCTACACGCTTGGAATCATAAAGGGCACTTTTTCTTCGAGAGCCAGTGCTATTGCTTACAGTTTTTTCATGGCCATTTTTCCTTTTTTGCTGTTTGTGCTCAACTTGATACCCTACATCCGAATCCAGAACTTTCAGGCTCGTTTTTTAATGTTTATCGACAATTTGTTGCCACCGCAAACCCACGATTTTTTCTATCCTGTCATTGCAGACATTGCCATGAATCCTCGCAGCAGCTTACTTTCGGTTACTTTTTTCCTGACGCTATTCTTGACAGCCAATGGGGTCAATGCCATCTTCAGTGCTTTTGAATATTCGTTTCACGTAACCATTAATCGCGGCTTTTTTAAGCAATACTTAGTGGCCCTGGCCGTTGCCATCTTCTTGGCGGTCGTGATTATTGTTACGGTAGGTGCCATCTTGTATGGCGAATACTTGATCAAGGTATTGAAAACAGATGCTTATATCGATAATGATATTTTTTGGGTCAATGTGCTTCAATTCGCTTTTTTTGCCCTCATGCTTTATCTGGTAGTGGCTACCTTGTACCATTATGGGGTGAAAGAGGGCCGCGAAACTAGTTTCTTTTCCATTGGGGCCTTGGTAACGACCTTGTTGTTTTTGTTGACGACCTATTTTTTTGGGGTGTACATCAACAATTTCGCGAAGTATAATGAGTTGTACGGATCCATTGGAGCGCTGTTGATTATGATGTTCTATATCTGGATCAACTCCAACCTCCTGTTGCTGGGATTTGAATTGAACGTTTCCTTGCAGCGATTGAAGGAACAATGTAATTAAGCTTTGTTGTGTATTTTATCGACGTCATCCTTCCCATTCCCCTACGGCAAGCCTTTACCTATAGCGTAACTAAGGACGAAGCGGCCTTTTTGAAACCAGGGATGCGCGTGGCGGTTCCCTTTGGGAAATCTAAGGTCTACACAGGTTTAGTGTATAAAATTCATGCCCACCAACCTCCGAGCTACGAAACCAAGGCCATCGACCAAATTTTGGACGAAACCCCTACCGTGACTTCCCGGCAATTGAAACATTGGGAATGGATGGCGCAGTACTACCTCTGCACCTTAGGCGAAGTCATGCGAGCGGCCTTGCCTTCCCCATTTTTGCTGGAAAGTGAGACCATCATTACTTTGTGCAAGGAAGGTGTTTTGGATGAAAAACACTGCACCGACGAAGAGTTTTTGGTGTATGAAGCCCTTCAAAACCAGTCATCCTTGCACATCAATGATATTCGGAATATCCTGGATCGCAGGTATGTTTTGGGCATCTTGCAGAAGCTGATGGAAAAAGGAGTGATTACCGTTCAGGAAGAAGTTTTTGAACAGTACAAACCCAAGCTAAAGCGATACGTCAAATTAGCTGCAACGTTTCAGGTCGAGGATGCCTTGAGGGCCCTTTTGGATGAACTCACTAGAGCTCCAAAACAGCGCGAAGTATTGATGGCGCTTTTTATGCTATCTGCCCATGGGAATGATGTCGAATCGGTCCAGCTTCAAAAAAAAGCGAACAGCAGTGCATCCATTCTCAAAGCATTGATCGATAAAGGGATTCTTGAAGAGTATTACCTTCAGAAGGACCGCATGGAATACACAGGCGAGGCTTCCTCTGATATAAAATCCCTGAGTGTTCTACAGCAGAAGGCTTTTAATGAAATTGAAAGTACTTTTAAGCAAAAGGATATTGCCTTGCTTCACGGAGTCACTTCGAGCGGTAAGACGGAAATCTATGTGAAATTAATCGAATCGCTTCTGCCACAGGGGAAGCAAATTTTATACATGCTTCCGGAAATTGCCTTGACCACCCAATTAATTAGCAGGTTGCAAAAGTATTTTGGCAAAAAGGTAGCAGTATATCATTCCAAATATTCCAATAATGAGCGAGTGGAAGTATGGAACAAGGTGTTGCAACAAAAGGCCACAGCCCAAATTGTAATCGGCGCCAGATCGTCTCTGTTTTTACCTTTTCAAAATTTAGGATTTGTGATAGTGGATGAAGAACATGAACCCTCATTCAAGCAGTACAGTCCGGCGCCCCGCTACCATGCACGGGATGCGGTTGTGGTTTTGGCACAATTGCACGTTGCCAAAGTTTTGATGGGGTCGGCTACCCCGTCACTGGAAACTTATTACAATGCTGCAAGCAACAAGTATGGTTTGGTGCAACTAAAAGAACGCTTTGGAAAAGTAATGATGCCCGAAGTGGAATTAGTGGACATTCGGGAAAATCTAAAAAAACGCCAGATGTCTGGGCATTTCAGCGCGCGCCTCCTGGAGGTAATGCGAGAGGTGCTTTCCGAGGGGGAACAGGTGATTTTGTTCCAAAACCGCAGAGGCTATGCTCCTGTTGTGGAATGTACCACCTGTGGGGTTTCCCCACAGTGCCCCAATTGTGATGTGAGCCTAACGTACCACCAACATAAAAATCAGTTACAATGCCACTATTGTGGTTACCGAATGGCCATGTTGGTGTCTTGCATGGCCTGTGGTAGTGAAACCTTGGACCATAAGGGCTTGGGAACTGAACAGATAGAGGCGGAAGCCAAGGAGTTGTTTCCCGATCATACCGTTGCAAGGATGGATCAGGATACAACCAAAGGGAAACATGCCTATGCCAAGTTGATTGAACGCATGGAAAATAAAGAAATCGATGTATTGGTAGGTACCCAGATGCTGGCCAAGGGCCTAGATTTTAGAAAGGTACAGTTGGTTGGCGTCCTTAATGCCGATACTTTGTTGAACTTTCCCGATTTTCGCGCCCACGAGCGGGCATTTCAGTTATTGCAACAAGTGGCGGGGCGCGCAGGCCGTACCCAAAAAAGGGGGAAAGCCATCATTCAAAGTTACAACCCACTCCACCAAATCCTGCAGCAAGTAAGTGGGTATGATTACGAATCCATGTACCGCGAACAGTTGGAAGAGCGGCATCAATTTCATTATCCTCCACTTTTTAGGCTTATCAAGATTACCGTTCGTCATCGCAATACTTTAGTTATGGAAAAGGCCAGCCAGTGGTTTGCAACTGTATTGAGAAGGACGTTTGGAGAACAAGTTCTAGGTCCTGTACAACCGCCGGTAGCACGCGTTCGAAACGAATTTATTTCCCATGTGTTGGTCAAAATTTCTAAAGAGCAATCCCTATCCAAAACAAAGGAATACCTTTTGAAAGCCCAAAGCCGCTTTCATGCGATCAAGGAATTTTCGCGAGTAAAATTAACAATCGATGTAGATCCCTATTAACGTATGGTTGCGGAAAGGGCATCGACCAGATCCGCTTTTCGATTTCGGCTCAACGGAAGTTTTTCCTTATCCAGTTCGATGACCTTGCTGTTGTAGCGTTCCACTTTTTCAAGGTTTACTATGTAGGATTTGTGAATCCGCAGGAAACGTTCTTTTGGGAGGAGCGATTCAAATGCTTTCATGGTGGAGAGTACCACCAGCGCATCGTGTTCCGTAACCAATTTCACGTAGTCGCCAAGCGCTTCAATGTAGCGAAGTTCGTTAAGGAATACCTTCCGCTTTTTCAGGTTGCTTTTCACAAAGATGAAATCTTCATCGTCAAACCCATCTTCGTTTTTCATCTTGTAATTGATGATGGCCTTGTGCACTGCATTCAGGAAGCGTTCCTTCGAAATGGGCTTTCTGAGGTAATCCACGGCATCGTAATCAAAAGCCTTGAAAGCGTATTTGGTTTTCCCGGTTACAAAAATAATTTGTGGCTTATTGGCCAAATCATCCAACAAATCAAAACCTGAAAGAATGGGCATTTCGATGTCCAAAAAAATCAAGTCAATCTCTGTAGTAGCAAGCCCCATTTTGGCTTCAATGGCATTGTTGTATTGTGCAACGAGATTCAGTGAGGGATGGTTTTCAATAAGCTTTACTATGGAAAGGCGCTGTAGGGTTGAATCGTCAACGATAGCGCATTTAAGTATGGGTTTCTCCACGGTTGTAAGGTTTAGCTAAGAGCAATATTAGCCAAAAAATCGATGAACTGCAACTTTTTTTAACTTTCACCCCTAAAAATAAGCATTTTAACTTTTGATGTAGGAAAAAAATGATACCTGTGGGATTATTTGTTAATTGAAAATAAAGTAGTATTTTTGCACGCTCTTGGCAGAGTGCTGAGAGTTCATTAAACTTTTTTTTATGTATCACTACGAAACTGTTTTCATCTTGAATCCCGTTTTATCTGAAGAGCAGATAAAGGAAACAGTTCAGAAATTTGAGGATTTCCTTGTTTCCAAAGGGGCTAAGATGGTATCGAAAGAGAATTGGGGGCTAAAAAAACTGGCCTATCCCATTCAGCACAAGAAAAGTGGTTTTTACCACTTGTTCGAATTCACCGTAGACGGTGAAGTAATCGGTGATTTTGAAACCGAATTTAGAAGGGACGAACGCATCATGCGTTTCTTGACCGTAAAATTGGACAAGCACGCCGTTGCTTGGGCCGAGAAGAGAAGAACCCGAAACAAACAAAAAGCCTAAGCCATGTCAACATCCATTGAACAGCAAGCCAAAGGAAAAAAGGATGGGGAAATTCGTTACCTCACCCCATTGAACATTGAGACTTCAAAGACGAAAAAATACTGCCGATTCAAAAAATCGGGTATTAAGTATATCGACTACAAAGACCCAGATTTCTTGTTGAAATTTGTAAACGAGCAAGGGAAAATTCTTCCCCGACGATTGACCGGAACTTCATTGAAATACCAACGAAAAGTGGCCGTGGCCATCAAAAGGGCGCGGCATTTGGCCTTAATGCCCTACGTTGGCGATTTGTTAAAATAAAAAGCGTTAGGATATGGAACTTATATTGAAGAAAGACGTTGAAAACCTAGGCTTTGCGGATGATTTGGTCACCGTTAAAAGCGGTTACGGAAGAAACTTCCTCATTCCCCAAGGATTTGCGGTACTTGCCACTCCTTCTGCGAAGAAAGTATTGGCAGAAAACCTGAAGCAACGCGCCCACAAGGAAAAGAAAATGATTGATGATGCGCAAAAAGAAGCGGATAAGTTGAACGGCATCGAATTGAAAATTACAGCCAAAGCCGGTGAAGGCGATAAGCTCTTCGGCTCGGTTAGTAATGCCGATCTTGCTGACGCCTTAGCTCAGGAAGGTGTTGAAATTGAGAAAAAATTCATCAACATCGCCGGTGGATTAATCAAGCGTACCGGACGGTACGAAGCCAAAATCCGTTTCCATCGCGAAGTGGTGGCCGACTTTGCCTTCGACGTAATCGCTGAAGCAAAATAAACGGTTAACAGTGCATACCAAAACCCTCCCGGATTGTTCTTGGAGGGTTTTTTTTTGAAACACAGTTTGAATGAAATACACCCGCCTTACCAAGGAACAGTTTGAGGAGTTGCATCAAGAGTTTGCCCGCTTTCTTGCGAGTCAGTCCATTACCAAGGACGAATGGGAGCTTCTCAAAAACGAGCAGCCCCATGTTGCGGAAGAGGAACTGGACGTTTTCAGCGACCTAATTTGGGAAGGTGCGCTCGCTAAAGTAATGTATCTTGAAAACCTTTCCCCACAACAGTGGTTTCTTTTTAAGCTTGAAAAGGAACACATGTCATTGATTGTGGTAAAAGCCCTAAACAGTATCGATCTTACGTCTAGTATGGGGATGAAATGGTTGGAAAAACACTTGGATTCCAAAGAGGTAGAACTCTTTAAATCCCAAAAGGTGTATGCAACCAATCGGAATTTGGAGGTTTTTCAATTGATTCAAAAGGGCGCTGTTATTTCAAACGGCCATTTATTTGAAAGCTTGGCCAACTACTTGAATCTGTAACTACTCGTAACGCAAACTTTCAATAGGGTCTAAACGTGCTGCCTTGGTGGCAGGATACAGGCCCGCGATCAGTGCTACTACAAAGGAGATGATAACAGAGGCCACCATGGCACCTACTGGTAGTGTATAATTAAAGTTTACGATTTTGGCAAAAAGAAAACCGGTAAGAATTCCAAGAAGTATTCCCAAGACACATCCAAACTGCCCAATGACAATGGTTTCGATAAAAAACTGGGTAGAGATGGTGGAACGTTTGGCCCCCAGTGCCTTGCGTACGCCAATCTCTCGGGTACGGTCGGTTACGGATACCAGCATGATATTCATTAAGGCAATGGAAGATCCAAAAATAGTAATGATGCTAATAAACCAAGCGGCGGTTTCCAGTACTCCTCCAATTTGCGCAACCCGATTGATGAGGTCCTCGCTGCGTTCAATGCCAAAATTGTTTTCTTCCAGCGGACTCAACCTTCTAATGTTCCGGAATGCCACAATGGCTGCATCTTGCGCATCCTGTAGTAAGGATTTGTCTTCAACTTTCACGCTGATGGTATAGTTGATGTTGGGCTGGGTAAAGATGCCCCGTGCCACTTGGATAGGGATCAATACTTTTAGGTCCTGATTGTTTCCAAAAGAAGAACCCTTAGACTCCAGTACTCCTGCCACTTTAAACTTAACGCCTCGGATGCTGATGGTTTTACCAATGGGATTTTCAGTTTCAAAAAGATTTTTAAGGAAATCCGAACCGATAAGGCACACCTTGTTGTTGTTCTGAATATCAAAAAAATTGAATTCCCTTCCCATCTGTACTTTAGTACCCGTGTTGGAGAGGTAATGCTCGTTTACTCCAAAGACCTGCACCTCGGGATCGGTTTTCTCGTTGTCGTATTTTACTTCGGCCGTTCGGGTTCCTAAAAAGGAGATGGAAGTTTGGGTATAGGGGTAATCATAACCGTCTACAAACTCCCGTACGTTATCGTAACTGATGATGGGATTGATTTTTTGGCGTTCCCCACCACCGTGGCGCTGCGTTTCAAATTCGTACTGCTGCAGGTTGAAAGTGTTGGAGCCCATCGAAGAAAAACTACTGGCAATGGTATTTTCCAGAGCTTTTACGGCACTTAGGATGCCCACCAAGGCCCATATTCCAATCCCGATGATAATAATGGTCAAGATGGTGCGCAAGAGCTGCGTCTTGATCGAGTCGAGAGCAATCCGTACATTTTCACGAAAAAGTCCAAACATAATCCTTGTTGTGGTTAGGAGATGAGTCTGCTAATGGTTTTTAAAGTTACAATAATTTGGTTTTTCTAAGGTCTGTTCGCATTAAAAAGCTCGGGGTGTACTTTTTTTAATTTAGTTCCTAGTTTTCTGGCTCCCTCCGTGGTAAAATGATTGAAGTCAAAATACAAGAATTTTAGCTTTTCTGAAGAAACGATTTCGAACGCTTCGAGGTTATCCCCTCCTTGTAATTCGAGCAAATCAATATAGAAAATATGATCATTGGCATATTTGGGATTGCTGAATTCCTCAATCAATTTCAAATCTATAAAAACCTTTTCATTGCATTTTTCAAATTGTTGAGCAAAGGAGTTGATGTTTTTGGGGACCACTGTTTTACTTGCATGGACAATGTCTGGAATGTCCTGGGTATAGGTCATTTTTGGCCCTACCACATAAATGGGTGCTTCCGTTAACGCCCTAACTTTCTTCAGGATTTCTTTTAAACCTTCCAAATTTAATTGTGGCCAATTGTCATGTAGAAAAATAGCGTCTGCAGTGGCCCAATTTTCGTCTGCAAGGTTATGCTCCAGTTGCTTTAAGCACAACCCTTCATCATTTTCGGCATAAGATTGCCCAAAATTATAGCACTTCCCTAAACTATTCAACCTTGTAATTCTTGGGGTAAACCCATTTTCCCTCAGCATATAGATCAAATCGATGGCATGCGAATTCCCCATGATAATGACTTGCCCCGATCCTGGATCACCCAAAAGCAACTCATTATCTATGCTATACTTTTCAAAATACCGATCCCTATTGCTTGTAATTTCTTCTTTGGTCATGTAAAGTTGGTCGCTAAATCTACCTGGGATACCTCCTGATTTCCAAATAAACGAACCCGTCAATACCAAGAGAAGAATCAGTACCGGAACCCCAATCCAAATGCGATCCATCCCAATCTTTGGTTTTTTGGTGTACCGGAATTTATTTTCAACAAACTGCCACATCAAAAATCCCAAGGCAATGGAAATCAATCCAAGCACCCATTGATTCGCCTTACTGAGTTCCTCTAAAGTATAGTATTTGAAATAAACAATCAGCGGCCAATGCACCAAGTAAATGGAATAGGAGGCCTTCCCGATGTATTCCATGGTTTTGTTGCTGAGCGTCCAACGGGCCCATGGGGCTTTTCCGCCCAAGATGACCATCATCGCACCGGCACAGGGCACCAAGGAAAGCAGCCCGGGCATCCTGCTGTCCCCGTTGGTGTATATGGAGGTGCCGATCATTAAAACAAGTCCCATGGCGAAGAGGATTTCCTGCAGGCCGCGTTTTTTGAAAAGGGCCTTGTGTTCCAGGCCGATGCACAGGGCCCCCATCCAGAACTCGAACATGCGGAAGGGGATCAGGAAGAACACCGCGCTGGCATGCTCGGGACGAAAAGCCTCACAGATGGCGATGGAGGCCACAATGCCCACCAGCAGCAGCAATCCAAGGCCCTTCCTCCACCACCGGAACACGAGCATCAGGCACAGGGGCCAGAAGAGGTAGAACTGTTCCTCCAGCGAGAGCGACCACATGTGCAGCAGGGGCTTGGTGGCTGCTTCCCCATCGAAGTACCCGGCTTCCTTCCAGAAAAAGAAGTTGGAGGCCGAAAGGGAGGAGAACAGGGAGGAAAGCCCCAACCGCTCATAGGCCGCGGGCGTCATCAGGTAATACCCTGCCAACAGGACCCCGGCGATGGTAACGATCAATGCCGGGAAGAGCCTGCGCAGGCGCTTGGTATAGAATTTTTTAAAGCTGAAGCGCTCATTCTGAAGGTCATACAACAGGTTCTTGCTGATGAAGTACCCGGAGATCACCAGAAAGATGTCCACCCCCAGGAACCCGCCCTGCATCCAATGGAAGTCCAAATGGAAGAAAAGGACCAGCAGCACGGCCAGTGCCCGGAGCCCGTTCAGCTCGGGACGGTAGGATTTTTCGACCTTGGGAAAATTCAGCATTTCGAACAGATCATACAGGAAGACATTCCAAATCTATTAAATCCCGTAGATTCCTACCAACCAATTCTTTCATTTTTTCCGATATTTGTGAACGGAATACAAAAAACACACCCGTGGCACAAAAACCGTCCATACCCAAAGGCACCCGCGACTTTTCCCCCGAGGAGGTAGTGAAACGAAACTACCTCATGGAAACCTTGAAGAGTTGCTTCACGGCCTATGGCTACCGACCCATAGAAACGCCCAGTTTCGAGAACAGCGATACCTTGATGGGTAAGTACGGGGAGGAAGGGGACCGGTTGATCTTTAAGATTTTGAATAGTGGGGATTATCTGAGTAAAGTGCAGGATAGTGTGTATAATGAAAAAGACAGCAACAAAATAACCACTCAAATCTCCGAGAAAGCCCTTCGCTATGACCTTACCGTGCCTTTCGCAAGGTACGTCGTACAACATCAAAACGAACTCACCTTCCCCTTCAAACGCTACCAGATACAGCCCGTATGGCGAGCCGATAGGCCCCAGAAAGGACGCTTTCGCGAGTTTTACCAATGCGATGCCGATGTGGTGGGCAGTGATTCCCTGTGGCAGGAAGTGGAACTCGTGCAATTGTACGATGCGGTCTTTACCCAATTGAACCTGACGGGAACTACTATTAAGATGAACAACCGCAAGGTCCTTAGTGGCATTGCCGAAGTAATAGGCGAAGCCGACAAACTCATCGATTTTACGGTAGCCCTGGACAAGTTGGACAAGATAGGGGAGGAAGGCGTGAAAAAGGAAATGCGCGAGAAGGGCATTTCTGAAAAAGCACTGGAAAAGGTACAGCCTTTGTTTACGGCCTCGGGCAATGCCAAGGACAAGTTGAAATTACTCACCAATTTGCTTTCAACTTCGGAAACAGGCCTGAAAGGTATTGAAGAATTAACCTTTATAATCAACGCCATCGAATCCCTTGGCTTGCAATCGGCAACTTTGGAAATTGACGTGACCCTGGCCCGCGGACTCAACTACTATACGGGAGCCATCTTTGAAGTGAGTGCCCCCAAAGGAGTCGATATGGGCAGCATTGGCGGTGGCGGGCGCTATGACGACCTTACGGGCATTTTTGGATTGAAAGACATGAGCGGGGTAGGCATTTCCTTTGGTCTCGACCGTATGTATTTGGTGATGGAGGCTTTGGATGCCTTTCCGGAAACGGTTGCTTCGAATACCCAAGTACTTTTTATCAATTTTGGGGAAACCGAAGCCCTTTATGCCATGAAGGCCATTACTACTTTGCGTCAACAAGGCATTGCTTCCGAATTGTATCCCGATGCAGCCAAAATGGGCAAGCAGATGGGTTATGCCGACAAACGGAACATCCCCTTCACGGTACTGGCAGGTTCTGCTGAAATGGAAGCTAGTACATATACACTAAAAAATATGAAGACCGGGGAACAGCAAACGGTAAACTTGAAGGAATTGTTTCAGGTGCTTAGCTAGCCCATCAAACTTGCTCCAAACTAAAAAATCCCTTCCAACCTGGAAGGGATTTTTCTTGAGGCCTAACGATCCTAGCCCTGCATTTTCAAAGCAGCTTGTGCAGTGGCCACACGGGCAATCGGTACCCGATAGGGCGAACAGCTTACGTAGTTCAATCCACTTTCGCAGCAGAATTCGACGGAACTGGGCTCACCTCCATGTTCCCCACAAATGCCTACTTTAAGTTTCGGATTGACCTTACGGCCACGTTCGGTGCCCATAAGTACCAATTGCCCTACACCTTCCCGATCCAACACTTTAAAGGGATCGTCCTTTAAAATACCTTTGCTCAAATAGATGGGAAGGAATTTTTCGGAGTCGTCCCGCGAATACCCAAAGGTCATCTGCGTTAAATCGTTCGTTCCAAAGGAGAAGAAATCGGCTTTGGCAGCAATCTGGTCGGCTACAAGAGCAGCCCTTGGTACCTCAATCATTGTACCTACCAAAAATTCGACACGGTCCTGATATTCTTCGAATACTTTTTTAGCAGTAGTTCGAATAACCTGTTCCTGTGCTTCAAATTCGGCAACGGTACCTACCAAGGGCACCATGATTTCTGGCTTCACTTCAATTCCTTTGGCTTTCAAATTAAGGGCAGCCTCTATGATGGCGCGGGTTTGCATTTCAGTAATTTCGGGATAGGTATTTCCCAATCGGCAACCTCTGTGACCCAACATGGGGTTGAATTCTTCCAATTCGGCCACTTTATTCTTCACGGCCAAGAGGGAAATGTGCATGTCGTCGGCCAACTCTTTTTGGGTAGCGAGTTGGTGAGGGACAAACTCATGCAATGGGGGGTCCAATAACCTGATGGTTACGGGCAGACCCTGCATGGCTTCAAAAATGCCTTCAAAGTCTTCGCGCTGCATGGGCAACAATTGTTGAAGGGCTTTCTTGCGTCCCTTAACGGTATCGGCCAAAATCATTTCGCGCATGGCTTTGATGCGGTCTACTTCAAAAAACATATGTTCGGTGCGGGTAAGTCCAATACCTTTGGCACCAAAACTACGAGCCACATAGGCATCTTTTGGCGTATCGGCATTGGTTCGTACTTCCACATTGGAATAACGGTTGGACAAGGCCATCAACTCGGCAAACTCACCACTCAATTCAGGTTCCATGGTAGCTACTTTACCTTCAATAATGTTCCCCGTACTACCGTTCAAAGAAATCCAGTCCCCCTCGTGAAACTCCTTGCCGTCTACCCATAGGGTACGCTCCTTGTAATCTATTTTCAAGGCCCCAGCACCCGTGATGCAGCACTTGCCCATACCACGGGCCACAACGGCGGCATGAGAAGTCATTCCGCCGCGGGCAGTCAAAATACCTTTGGCCAGGTTCATGCCTTCCAAATCTTCGGGGGAAGTTTCGATACGCACCAAGATGCTGTTTTTGTACTTATTGGCTTCATCGGCAAAAAATACAATCTGTCCAGTAGCTGCCCCGGGTGAAGCGGGCAATCCTTGTGCAAGGATGTGCGATTTTTTGATAGCTTCTGGGTCAAAGACAGGGTGCAGTAACTCATCCAACTTATTGGGTTCGATGAGTAGCAATGCTTCTTGGTCGGTAATGAGTCCTTCCGCCCAGAGGTCGATGGCGATTTTTACCATAGCTGCTCCGGTACGTTTACCATTGCGGGTTTGCAGGATCCACAATTTACCCTCTTGAATGGTGAATTCCATGTCCTGCATATTGCGGAAGTGTTGTTCCAATTGGTGTTGGTATTGATTCAGTTCCTGATACAATTCGGGCATGGTTTCTTCAAGGGAAGGATACATTTCTTGGCGTTCAGTTTCTTCAATCTTAGCCAATTCAGCCCAGCGTTTGGAACCTACTTTGGTAATTTGCAATGGGGTTCGAACTCCAGCAACCACATCTTCGCCTTGGGCATTCACCAAGTATTCGCCATTGAAGGCCTTTTCACCGGTAGCGGCATCACGGGTAAAGCATACCCCTGTGGCGGAACTCTCGCCCATATTGCCAAATACCATGGCTTGTACATTTACGGCGGTACCCCAATCAGCAGGGTATCCATGCATGGTTCGGTAATACACGGCCCTGTCACCGTTCCAGCTATTGAATACGGCAATGATGGCGCCCCAAAGCTGTTGCCATGGGTCGGTAGGGAAGTCCTTGCCTGTGCGTTTTTTTACGGCATCCTTGAAATCGTACACCAAATCCTTTAGGTCCTGGACGGTGAATTCGGTATCAAGAGAGATGCTTCTTTTTTCTTTCAGGTGATCCATAATTTCCTCAAAAGGATCAATGTCGTCCTTGTTGGCTGGCTTCATGCCCAGAACCACACTGCCGTACATTTGGATAAACCTACGGTAAGAATCCCATGCAAAGCGTTCGTTTTTGGTTTTGAGGGCCAAGCCCATCACGGACATGTCGTTCAACCCAAGGTTAAGTACGGTGTCCATCATTCCGGGCATGGAAACCCGTGCCCCCGAACGTACGGAGAGCAACAAAGGGTTTTCATCGTCCCCAAAGCGGGCGCCCATAATGCTTTCGATACGGGCAACGGCCTCTTTCAAATCGGGGGAGAGCAATAGGTGTACTTCTTCTTCCCCTAGGGTATTGTATTCCGTGCATACTTCGGTACTAATCGTAAATCCTGGTGGTACGGGAATTCCGATGGCACTCATTTCCGCGAGGTTGGCACCTTTGCCACCCAGTAAGTTTTTCATGTCGCTATTTCCATCGGCCGATTTGTTGCCGAAATTGAAAATGCGGGTCTTTTTTGCGTCTAACACTTCCATGATCTGATAGTTTTAAGTCAAGCAATAAACACCTAAAGGTACTGCACCAACGGAATGGGGGTTATGACAAATGTCATGGTTTCATAAAAAAAGCCCCATGGTTAGAACCATAGGGCTTTTCGTTTGGAATGGTTGAAAAATTTATCCCTTCATCTTAAATATGGAAAGGTATTCCTTGGCTTCCTCCATCAACTCTTCGGCGTCGGACTCTTTGATGCTGTATTCAGCTTCGATACTGCTCTTGAGTTCCTTGATAACTTCACCCTCGTGGTAATAGTACATCTTGTCCAAGGTATCGGCTTCTTCCCCGGCAGGAGCAGAACCATCGTCTTCAATGACGGCAAGGACCAATTGCCCGTTGTTGAAATAAAACTCTTCGGTGCGTTTTGAAATGCCCTCATGGGGATAAGCCTTGATGCGCACTACCTGGTTGTTATTCACGTAGAAATCAAATTTGGACCATTTCTGCTTAATTTTTTCACGAAGGGAATCGGTAGGTATTTCCACCTTATCCATCCCGCTGGCTTTCATTTCCAGGCCTTCGCGCAGGCCATTGATAACATGGACTACCGAATCGGTGTTGATTTCATGGTGCATGGCCTCCCCATCGGTGGCCATATCGTTAACGTTGGTAGTTTCTTTTTGTTCGTTTTTACAGGCGGCCAATAGCAGGATTCCCAACACTGTGGCGCCCAAGAATAGTTTTTTCATTGATACACGTTTTGGTTGTAGTAAAGGTACCAACTATTTCACGAATTATCAATCGTCTATTTGGCTCCTTTTGCTTTCCAAAAAATCGGAAGAGGAGTCTTCCTCTATTTCGATCCAGATAGGGAGGTGGTCCGAAATTTGGTTGCGTTTCCAGTAGCGGTGGTAGTAACTGTCGAAGGCATCGTCGTCGGTTAGCGTAGCGGGGTTGTCCTTGTGTGCTAACATGAAGTCGTGATAAAGTGGGCGCTGGGCATTGGAGAATACATAATCGTAGAGGTTGAAAACCCCTCCCTTTTCGATGTCGTTAGCATCTTTCACCAGTTTGAAATAACGGTCCACCCCCATAAAGATGCGATCGTAAGATTCCGAGAGGCTTGCATTGGTGGGTTTTCCCAAAAGGCCTGCGCTTTCTTTAAAGTCATCATCGGTAAACAATTGAACAATATCTGTATTGTCATTGTAAAGGTTGGTATCGCCCAAGACAATGAGGTTTTCGCTCCACAGGTGGCCGTTGTTCTTCTTCTCCTTCAAGACCTCTAACAACAATCGAACTTCCTCCTTGCGCAACTCCTGATCGTCGTCTTCGTTTCCGGGGTGAAGGTGGAGGCCTATGATGGCAAAGCTTTTCCACCCCGATTTGAATCCGGCTATGGATGGGGTGCGTTTCAATTGAAAGACCTTGGTTTCTTCATTGGCCATGTCCTCTGGTATCACCAGTTCGCCGGAAAGCCCCGAGTGCTGTACCCGGCGGGTATCGTAGATGTAACCAAAGCGTTCTTTGTTGCCGGGGGTGCCTTCGGTGACGTCGGTAATGACATAAGCCCAGTGGCTGCCCAAGAGGCGCATCACCAAATTGAGGTCAAAGAGGGTCCGTTTCACTTCCTGAATGGCTACGATGTCGAAAGCATTAATGATTTCGGCAATGTAGTAATAGGATTCCGGGAGGCGGTTGCCCAAATGGCCAAACTCCTTAATGTTCCATGAAGCCAGCAGGATGTTTCGGTCCATGGTTTTGGGCGGGATTTTAGCTACGAGGCCTTGCTTTAATTCAACGAGGTGTTGGAGAGCCCGTTTCTTGTCGGCTTCCGACATTTTCAAATGGTCTTGGTAGAAAATGAGGGCGTACTTATTGGGAATGAGTTCGGCTTCTGGGCGGAGGTCGTTGTACCACATAGCGCTTGTTTTTTTGTTAGTGCCTTCAAGATACCCTTTATGTTGGTGACCGGGGTTAGGAAAATGGAGGGAATCTGCAGGGGAAAAACCCCCTTTTTGGATGAAGCGGCTGTAATTGACCTAAAAATTTGTATATTAGAGCATTAACCTCCGCAAATCCTTCCCCCTAAGCGGTTAAAATAACTACTATGTCCAATACAGCCAAAGCCAAAAAGCTCATGGAAGATTACGTGCATTCGGGTGCACTGCAAACCATGAGTTTGGCAGATGTGATCCAGGTGCGTGATGAACTTGCCGACCTATGGATCTTGATTGATGGAACCGATATTGTCCCAGGCATGACCGAACAGGCCGTTCGGGATGCGCTAAGCCCCCCTGCGGAACAGTACGATGGGGTATGGCTCTATCCTTCAACGTTTGAAGAATATTACTACCGCATCGACTTTGATGCTGGAGTGGTAAAGGAAACCGATTTTGTAGCACTTAACATTTCCTGACATGGCTTTTGAAAACGAAACCAGCTTTATCGATGGGCTAAAGACCACGCCCGACCAGAAAACCGCTATCGAGGCCTTGTTCAACGATCCTGACTTTAAACGGATATGGGATTACCTTAAAAACTGCAGTAAAGTCATCGTCCTGCGCATCGTGCCGGGTTATAAAATAGATGGGGTGGAACGCTTTGGTGGCTATACGGCCGGGAGGAAGGGCGATTTCTGCATCAATCCAACCAAGCCCGAACACCGCAATAACCCCATGGAAATGGTCGATACCATCATCCATGAGTGTATCCATGCCGTCATGGACCTCCGTGCCGACTGTGGGGAACAGAATTTCCCTTTTGGGAACGATGTAACCGACCTGCGGCACGATCCCACCATACAAGGGACCCGCACACGCCATAAGAACCGCACCGATCCCAGGGACAAGGGCCACCTGGATGACCATTATGGTGACAGCGCCAGTGCCCCTAATGACGAATACATCGACATCAACGATAAGGCGCAGCAGCTCATCATCCGGATCATCCGTCGTTTGCGGCAGCAAACCGGAGTGGGGGATGAGACCCTTACGTTCGAAAACGAGCGAAAGCGGAATCCACCACCACCACCGGGGAATAAAGGATGTTTTGGGGTGTTGGTGGCCCTGTCCTTGCTGTGCGCCTTGCTTTTGGTCGCCATTTTATAAAAGAACACCATAGGCATGTTCTTATCCCAGGGCTTGTGGACCTCTAAGGTCCCTTATGGCTTATCAAAAGGCTTATTTACTGTTATTCAATACCATACACCGTATTTTCCCTACCAAAAAGCCAAGGGTTTTTGAGAAGGTTTTCAGTATTAATAGTTAGAAATACAGGATTTCTACCGTTAGCATTGCTTTGGCAGTTTTGTACTTTTAGATAGTATGGATGTTAGACTCCATACCCAACGACCCCTGATCAGGACCTTCCGTTGACAATTAGTGCTTTTCCCCCGCTTTTTATTAACCTAATACCTATTTTGTATGAAAACAAATTTTCAACATTCGAAAAGTGGGTTATTCAAACCAATGGCCCAACGTGCTCATGTACCTACTTCCTTACGGAGGTATGGAATGCTATGTCTAATGATCCTGTTGTGCAGCAGCCTTGGATTTTCCCAAAACCGCATGACCCAATGGGTGAACGAAGCTAAAGTGGAAGGCATTTCCTTCCAAAAGGTCCAAGTATGGACCCCAACGACCGAGAAATATTCGGGTAGTAACGATTTCCTTCGTCCAACCGAAGTGCAATACCTCAATTACCAGCCCAACTTTGGTGCCTTAAGCGCCCAGGCCATAGCTATGGAACTTCCCTTGGGCACCCAAACCGTAACCCTGGAAGTTCGGGAAGTGCCCGACACCTTCGACAATTACCTTTTGGTCACCGACCAAGGGCCCTACACAGGCCTCGATCGAAGTCAGGCGAGGCATTTCAGGGGGGTTATCAAAGGGGATGACCAAAGCCTAGTGGCCCTCAGCTTTTTTGATGACCACATGGTAGGGCTTATTTCCAATGCCGAAGGCAATTTCAACATTGTAAAGCTGCAGGATTCCAACAAGCACATTGTGTACAACGATACCAATCTTAGGGCAGCCAATCCCTTTGAATGCCAAATGGAGGATACTGCTTTTGAAGGGTATGATCGTGGCGTACTGATGCGACCCTTGGAACAGGGTGGTGCAACCCGGGCCTTCGAAACCAATTGCGTGAGCCTGTATTTTGAAACGGAATTCGACGTGTATCAATTTTATGGCAATAGCGTACCCAATGTGGAAAACTATGTAACGGCCTTGTACAATCAGGTAGCCATTATCTATCAGAATGAGGGAATCGATACCAGCATCTCCATGATCAATGTATGGACCACCACCGATCCCTATACTGCCACCAGTACAGGGGCCTTGTTATCCCAGTTCCAAGCCAATACGGGAGCCTTTACGGGCGACTTGGGCCAATTGCTTACCCGACGCAACATTGGTGGAGGACAAGCGGCAGGGTTTGCCGGTATCTGTAATGCTAATTCCGATTTAAGCTTGGCCGTGGCCGGAAACTTGGATTCGTCCACCACACCGTTCCCTACCTACAGTTGGAACGTGATGGTGATTACCCACGAGTTTGGGCACCTGTTCGGTTCGCGCCATACCCATGCCTGTGTGTGGAACGGCAATAATACCGCCATTGACGGTTGTGCTGGGTTCACCGAAGGAGGTTGTACCTTGCCAGGTATTCCGCCCACCGGTGGGACCATCATGAGTTATTGCCACATCCAAACCGTAGGCATCAATTTCTCCAATGGTTTTGGGTTGCAGCCCGGGAATGTGATCCGCGACCGCGTGGCCAACGGAGCCTGTTTGGGGACCTGTTCGCCTTGTCCTATTGTGGGGGGTACCTTCGACCTGTACAGCAAAGACCGTCCGTTTGATACGGGAGTGGAGCCCAATCCCGATACCGGCCCTATGTGGATCAGTGAAGATATTTGGGTACGCCAGAATATGGATGGGGGGACCACTCCAGAGAACCCCGAGTACAAATTGTACTCCCCCAATGGCGTGTATGTAAAGGTGCGCAACCGCGGTGGCAATACTTCTACCTGTGCCGTCCTGAAAGTGTATTTCAGCAAGGCCTCCACAGGCTTGCAGTGGCCTACCCATTTCAATAATTATTACCAGAATGTGGGTGTGAATAGTGTGCTTCATGGGGACATCATCGGTACGGCTACCCTGCCGCCTATTCCAGCCGGTGGGTCCATTACGGTGGAAATCCCTTGGTATCCGCCCAATCCCGCCGATTATACCAACGACGTGCACCATTTTTGCTTGGTGTCCCGCATCCTGTCGCCCAACGACCCCATGTTCAATGAAGTGGCAGGTAGCGTAAGCCCCAACGTGCGCAATAACAACAACATTGCGTGGAAAAACGTAAGTGTGTACGATACCAACCCCAATAATTTGCCACCCCCAACCAGTGTGTTCATCCGTGGCATCAACCCCAATGGCAAGTACATCAACCTCCGTTTCTTCGACCGTGGGTTTGGAGAGCAGGTGGACCGTAAGTTCTTTGATGGTGGCAAGGCACTGATTAAGATGGAACCCGCCTTATTTGAGTTGATGCACCAAGCCGGTTCGCTGGAAGGCCCTGGCATTGAAGTGGTGGATGAAAACTTGGTGGTGGTTTATTCAGACGAAGCCGTCTTCCGGAAAGTGCCCTTAGAGTACGGAAAAACCTACTCCATGACCTTGAGTTTTGAAGTGGGCGAACCTTTGCGTCCCGATGAAACGATGCTGTTCGACATCGTGCAGGAGGATGCCAAGAAAGGCACTTTTGAAGGCGGGGAACGCTTCCTGTTGGTATTCAACGAAGAAGGACAGGGCGAAGCCCGTCCAGAAAACACTGGCTATGGCTTCCAGATGGTGCCCAACCCATCGGAAGGACAATTCGACATGGTCTTGGATGTTGCCGGAAACGGGCAGTACCAGATCCTGGATATTTATGGCAATACCGTAGCCGAAGGCAGTTTTACGGACAGGAATTCGCTTTCCGTGGATTTCAGTGGACAACGCGCCGGTATCTACTTTGTGAAAGTGGTGACCGACCGTATCCATGCGACCAAGATTTTGGTCAAGAAGTGATAGGGGCCTTTTGAAAAGGGGTCTAGAGGGAGCGCGAAAGCGCTCCCTTTTTTTTGTATTTGCAATGTTCTTTTTCCCATTGCCGGAAAAAGAACCAAAAAGGTCTAGCGCTGCACCTGCTTGTTTTACTCGCACAGTTATATGGGATAATTTGGTGCTCGTGAATCTTCGATTTCCCGCTAGGGCCTTGCCTCGCAAGAAACGGAAACTCGCCCCTTGGGCTCAGACATCCATTTCTTGTCCTCTCGGCTTCGGCCAGCGGGGACCCGAAGTCGAAGCTGAGGCGCAATTTCTCGGGCTTACGCCCGATGGAGTTTGATTTTCGGACCCTTTTACATTTGATATTTTCTTGGGAATTGCCCGAATAAATAATAACAATAAACAATACTAATAGAAATTGTCACCCTGAGCTTGTCGAAGGGGTCTCTTTCATATAGCCTCCCGCCGTCTGGCTCCTTCGCTAAATAGGTCCATTGGACATTTTCTTGACGCTCGACCTTGTCATTCCGGGCTTGAACCGGAATCCAAGTTGAAAATCTTTTGTATGTTCATTTTCTTTTATTCATACCTGAATATTTTTTTAGAGGAATTCATGAATGCTTCGCATTTGTCTTCCCCAAAAGAAAACGAACCAAAAGAAAAGGGGACTTTGCTTAGGAATTTTTTGCCGATGGCAAAAACCGCTCGAAAACTCCGCGTCGCTATGCTCCTGGATCTCGGAGCTTTTCTTCGCATATTCTTAACCAAAGAATATCGGGCTTCGCCCGATTATTTTAAAGCTGAGGCGCGGACTTTTGGCATTCGCCCGAATAAATAATAACAATAAACAATAATAATAAAAATAGCACCCTGAGCTTGACAAGGGGTCGAAGCATCGCTTGTTTTGGCCAGCTCACAGCCACTGCTCTTGTTACATTTTATCCTTTAAATTTTTTAGGTCTTCGAATTTTTGGAAGGTCTCTTGGATCAGCCCCTTGGAGTTATTGTTGACTTGCAGCGTCAATTGGCAATGGGGGCAGGTGGCGCTGCCTTTTTCCATAAGGGTTTTGAGGTCTATGGGAATGGGGGTGTTGCATTCGGGACAGGGGATGGAAGCGGTTGTTGCCATGGTTTTTGTTTTAAAGATACGAGGTTATTTTGAATGCAGGTTGCAGGTTGGGGGTTGCAGGTTGTAATGAACAGTGACATCCCCCTCGGTCCCCCTTCAACGGGGGAAGTTCACAGCGGTTATTATTAAGGACTCCTCCCTTTAGCCAAAGGGAGGTGGATTGCCACCCCTGTGGCAAGACGGAGGGTTTATAACCACCCCGCCCGTTGGGCACCCCTCCTTCAAAAGGGGACGGAGCGTATAGAAAAGCGTTTCGGGCGTTGCCCGATGGGCAATGTACAATGAACAATTAGAAACAAATCCCCATCAAACCCACACCGCACCAAACCCCACAGCCTGCTTCCCCTTCAAGGGCAAAAGCCCTTCTGCCGACTCCACATAGAACCGCACCCCCAGGAAGGCCATCGGGAAATGGGAAACGGCCATGGATGTCTCAAGCGAAAGCACCACATCGCCCTTGGGGGTTTGCGGTTGCAGGGTACAGGGCACCCCTTCCGCCACCGCCATGCGCAGCGTGCCGAAGTCCACATCCAGCAGCAACAGCTGCAGCAGGGCATGGGTAGCCCCTTCCGGAAAGCGAACCTTTTTCGGGTCCACCCCCTTCAGGGTGAGCGTTTGGGCGGTGGCGTCATACACCTGCGGAAAGGGCAGCACCTGGTCCGGCAGGCAATCGGGCGTAAACCCAAACCCCTTGAAAAGCCGTTGCCCCTCCTGGGTCTGCAGGCCCCGTCCCACGGTGCGCTCCCCGCGGGGATGCTCCGGGTCCAGGTTCTTCAGTCGGGAGCACAGGGAGGCGACCCTGCTGTGCAAGAACGTAAAGGTATGCCCCCAGTACAGGGGCCGCAGGGCCATCCGAAGCGCCTTGCCCACTTGGGTACAGTGACCAAATTCCTTTCCGTTCTGCCGCACCTTCACCATGGTGGGCGACTTCCGTATGGCCTCCCCCTGGAAGCCAAATCCGAGCTTGCGCACCACGTGCTGCCCGTTCAGAACGTAAAAGTTGAGGTCGTCCACCGAGCCTTTGATCTTGATAATGCCTGTCTGTTGTGCCATGATACAAGGGTGTTAAAAGCGGGACCGCTCCGTTCGGAGTGTAGGCCACAGCTTAGGTTATGATATGGTTATAGTATGGTTACAGTATGTTGTATAATACCTAAAAACGACCCAAATACTTGCTTTATTGCCTTTCCAGGCTGTTGGGCCCTTTCCTGTCATTCAGGGCTGGACCCAGAATCCAGCAGGAAGGGAGAGTAAACTGCCGGCTACGGCCGCCCCTTTTTTTTATAAATACATGTCAATTAAATGTTTGTATGCGTTTTTTCCTATCTTTGGGTTTCTCCCCACAGGTTTCTGGCTTGAATTACCTCACTTATCCTTGGTGTAGTGTTTAACAAGACTCAGATAGCAAATTAACTTATGAAGAATTCTTAATTTATACAATAACTAAATTTCTTCTTATCAAATGTGGGTAAGTCAAAAAAACAAATGGCATAGTAGTACCACTGCTTTCGAAAGATTCTTTATTGAAAAGATGATTCAAAAATGTGATTTTGATGAGTGTATTAGTAATCGTCATCGAACAACTAACGGTTTTGTTCAAGTAAAAGAGATGATAAATTTAATTCGACTCTCTGAAATTCGGGGTAGGTCTATCAAAACCCTTTTGGTTCTTGGGAAAGAAGCAAAATCAGAATTCTTTTCTCAAAATATTATATCTGATTGTATTATTAATAAATATTTCCTTGATCTTAAAAAATTTATTATTGCTTTTGACTTTGATGCTTTAATTTCTAATAGTGAACCAAACTATTTTAAACTTCAGGAATTCAAAAATAGATTACTTCTCTTCAGTATTCAACTAGATAAGCATTATTTAGCTTGTTTATTGAGGGAATTCAATAATTTAAATTTCGATGATGAAAAATTTGAAAGAGAAGCAAGACACATTGAAAGGTTAATTGACATATATATATCCTATTTAATTTTTTGTGGTTATTCTGCATCCTCTATTACTAGTTTCCTTAGTGATGAACTTAGCAAAGGCAATCATTTGACATTCGAAAAATTCACTTTGTTTTTTAATTTTTCTATCAAAAAATTCAGACACTATTTAGTAATTGAAGATATTAATGATGATATAACTGATTTTGCAGCATTACTTGACACTGATTATACAATTGAAGTTTGCCAATCAGGAGAAAACCCTAATATTGATAAACAGCTTAAAAAAGAAATATATTTAAGATTTTCCAACCAATCAATTGATGTAAATAGCTTTATTAGAGAGCTTTATGATAAGTTGCTTAAAAAGTTAGTTGTCAAAAGAGACAGGCAAAGTTTGAACTCTTTTAATTCATTTTTTGAATTAGCGTATTGGTCACATGGTCATTCAAATAAATTGAAAAAGAGTGAACTATTGGGAGATCCCATTAACGTTAAAAAAAGAGAAAGAACTCTTTTAAAGACTTTGGAAAAATTGAATGTAATTGAGAAAGCCGAGAAAAATGAATTGCCCGAAATTAGAAGCTACAAAATATATAATGCTGTTTACTACTATAATTTAGCTTTAGGGTCTAAATCAATAGAAAATAGCCTTGCGCTAATGTGGACGGCCTTAGAAGCTTCTTTGCCATATAGAACTGCGTTTTCAGACGTTGAATGTGTTAGAAATTTAATTTCAAAAATTCTCTCTCTGGGAGGGCTTTCACGAGATATTATGTCAATTTCCAGAAGGTTTAAGATGTCCAATAAGTTAAATAAAACATTATTAACAGGTGCTGGTTTAAGTAAACTTGATATTCCAAGCTCAGACGATGATTTATATAAATGGGCAGAATGGCTAAAGGAAAACAAGAAAAAAAGGTTTGAGAAAGTAGTTAATACTTCTGATATGTTAGCTTTTGAATATTCTAAACTCGGACAGTTGTTAGCAGATGGAACTGCAAGGGACTTGCTGCAAAGAGTATTATCTTCTAGGGATAGTCTGGATTTTCAAATTCAACGAATCTATGTACATCGTAATCAAATAATTCACTCCGGTGACTTTATAAATGAATATACTAATTTGTGGATGAATATTGAATGGTATACTGGCAAATTTTTAGCTTTTTTAATCTATAATGAACAAAGAGAGATGTCATATGTAGATGCAGTTAGGAATTTAGAAAGTGATTTTGAGTACTTAGTTTCCTATTTGCAAAAAAATAAGCAAAAAACTATACAAGACCTTCCATCAAGAATTAAAGAAATTATCTTTAGTCAATATTGGCAGGCATTTTAAAAAAAACTTTGCAGGTACTTAAACCCCTAATTTAAAGTTCAATAATATGATGTTTTTGCTATATTTGAGTCTCCCCACAGGTTTATCTAACATTTTTCTTATGAAACGATTTGTATTAATACTATTCGGCTTCTTCTTTATATGTTGGCCTCTCTGGTCACAGAATTATGAAATCAAAAGGGAAGTTAAACAGTTGGTTAGGACAAGAAATATCTATATAAATGGAGGGTTAAGAGCTGAGTTTGGTGGAAAATCAAGGGTGTTTATTCCCGTCGATTTGCCGCCCAATACTGTTAAGTGGTATTATAGTTTTTCGACTTCTAGAGATGAGAATAATGCGCAAAATATTAATCTTGGCCTTCAGTTAACAGCAATTATACTTGATCCAACTTTTAGTACTGCTAATGTGGTTTCAAAAATAAAGGTCCCCGATGGTGTTGCCTCTGCCGACATATTTTTAATGGACAAAAAAAATATGGAGGCATTTATGGATAAAGCAGATAACAATGGCGGTACATTTTACTTTTCGGAGGAGGGATCTGTAATGAATACAAAAAATGCTGTTGTGGAAATTGACGATATAAAAAATGGGAGGATGTATTTGGGGCTAAGAAACCCGAGTACAACTTATGGGCTCAATCTTTCAATAGAGGTGGTTGCCATCACCGAAACCAAAATCCTTATAAAGAAATCCGAAAACCAAGAAAAAGCAGAAATGTATGGAATGCTCGCAAAGGCACAATATGACTTTGGTGAATATGAAAAATGTGTTGAATATTGTGATTCCTCATTAGAAATTTTTGAAATGGGCTGGGTGTGGGGAAAAAAAGGTCTTGCCCAATTGATGTTGGATAAAGAATCGGAGGCCATGGATTCTTATGTCAATGCCATCACCATTATTAAAAAGAATAAAGATGCTCCGGTAATATTTGGTGGAATGCTTAGAGAGCTTGATAGTGTATTAGTTAAAAAACCTGAATTGACTGCGGCTGAAGTGATAAAGCAACTAATAGAAAAACAAAACTAGGCTTTTGTTAGCCCTAAAGGGTGTTTTATTGTAGTTAACTTTACTGGTTTATAGGGTTGGACTTAGGCCTATTTACCGTTATTCAAAAGTTTATTTTCTAAAATAGCTCCAATGCCCTGCTTCAAAATCCTTTTTTTCGAACTGGTGTTTTTGTGATGAAGATTGGATTTGCCTACACCGCATGCTTTTATGAGCACTTTAAGAGGCATTTAACTTTGATGATTTGATTTCTGTTAAAATGCACAGCTTAGGGTATTGTGCCATTTTCTATTTAATATGTTCCGTAACTTTTTTGTACGATTTCTCTGGTATGTCTGTTTTGACTGTTAAAAATCTCATAAACATGAGAGTAGGAATATATATATATATATATTTAATATTCTCCCCACTCAAATATGTATAGGTCTACTAATTAGGGAATCGATTTCTGTGACTGTCTATACAATAGAAATTTTTTCATTTGAAGTTTTTAAAATAATTATCAATCTAAAACCTATTTAATATGAAAAAGCTATTTCTCATTGCATTCCTATTCCCGCTATTTCAATCAGAAATAAAAACTGAATTGGTTTATACGGGAAGAACTGTAAAAATACATGAATTTGCTGGAACCAAAGATTTAGAATCAGTGGTTAAAATAGATGCTGAAGATATTTTTGTTGTTGCGGATGATGATTCTGATGGTATATTTTTTATTGATATTAAAAATAAAAAGGTATTACAAGCTTTCCATGCTAATGATTTTATCAGTCGCTTCAGTAAAATAAAATCTAAGCACACTAAGGAATTTGAAGGTCTCTGTTACGATTACAATACTCAAAATATTTATTTGGCCAATTCTCCCTTAAATAGTAAAGAAAGCCCTGCGATTTTCTTATTGAAGCGAAATTTTTATGGATATAAAATTGAGGATTATAGGATTCCATTAATTACAGGTGAAAATCAGTTAACGGCAATTGCTTATTCACCTTTTGGAATTTTAATTGCAAATGGGTCGGAAGTTAAAAAATATGATTTCGATTCGAATGTAGTTGATAATGAGATTATTTTATCCCTGAATGAAGTAATCTATGAAATGTATTATTTTGAAAATGCATTTTGGGTACTAACAAATAAGAATATGCTTTATAAATATGGTTGGAATCAATTTAATAAACCTATACAGTCCTATGATTTATCATTAATAGATAAAGAACCAAATTGGAGAAGAATTAAGGATGCTCGATCTATTATTGTACAGGAGGATTTGATTATAATTGGAGATGGAAGAGATCGAAATGAGAGATTGATTTACTTACAGGAAAAGGAAATGGATTAAAATTATTAATGCTTGGTTTTTATTTATATTCCATCAAAATGTTAAAACCGAAATGCAATATTATTTTTCTCTTACTATTTTACCTATAATTATATTTGTTTCTTGCAAACAACCGCAGCCCCAATCCCCCTTGGAGGCCAGTCCCGCTCCCCAAGGGATTACCTGTACAACCAAGGGCTGTAGCGGAGCCTACGAAGGCCCCGAGTTTGTGAACGGCAGCGATGTGGCCCACCAATTTTCCAACACCATGTGCCGGGAGGTGGGCGACCAACTCAAGGCCCTCTACCGTCAGGGGCAGTTCGTCCAAGTAGATTTCCCCCGCATCCAAATGACTACCCAGGGCATGGGCACTGGGACGGTACGGTACTATGTATCCATCCCTTTTAAACGGGTAGCCGATTCGTGCTTGGCCTTTACGGCCTTCGACCATGTGGGAGGCTGGAACCATGCCCCGGCCCTCACCCAGCGGATGGCCCAATTGCAACCCGCCCTAATGGAAGGGGAACAGCTGTACCTGAGCGAACTGAGGACCACCCCCGAGGGCCTTCAGGAATACTGGATCCAATGGCGGCATGCCACGGTGCAGCAGGGGTGTGGGTTGAAGATTGAAGATTGAAGATTGAAAGTGATGGGTTAGTGGTGATCCTTACCCACTTTTACATTTAGTAGTTTAGCTGTCGAGTGCCCTCTAGGCTACGCCACAATTTTTAGGAACTTATGAGACACCCACTGGGCATCGATGCCAATGCGGGCCCAGTTTTGCTGCGTTTCGTAAATAAACACTTCCTTATCCTGTTCCAAAACCCCCACTACCGAAAACTGGGCAGAGGGGCCGTTGCGCACATTTAAGTGGTCGGCGGTTACCGTGGCCCGTTGCACCTGCTGCACGTAGTGGCCGTACACCCATTCCTGTTTGGACTGCGAAATTTTATACCAGCCGTTCTGTACTTCATAGACCCGTACAATGGCACCCAAGGTGGTGAGGCCAATCTTGTTTCCGGAACCACTGGGCTGGTCGCGGATGTTGAGTTGGTTGGCCGTGACGCTGCCGTACATCTTTAGGTGGGGAGGGGTGGTGGTACCGTCCGGCGGGGTGCCCTGAAAGGCCGCCTGTACCAACGGAAGGAAATTTTGTTGGCAATCGGCCACGGTATTGCCTCCAAAGAACGCGGTACCGGGACAGGTTTTGGTGACGCCCGTGCCGTTGGTCCTTGCGCCCGTATTAAGGTCGAACCAATGGTGGTAAACAATCCTGTCGGTGTTGATGGGGATGTTGAACCGCTTGCAAAGCGAGGCCGTTACCGAAACAATGGCGTCTTGCTGCTCGGTGTTCATGGCGTCTTTCCCTGCATCAAAATTGCCCAGGTTCTCGATGCAAATGGCATGGCTGTTGTTGCCCAAGATACAGGCGGGGGAGCTTTCCAAGCTGCGCCCGGTGCAAATTTTTCCATCCGGAAAGATGGTAAAGTGTTGCCCAATGTCGCGCCAGCCGTTATTATGGACATGGTAATTTTTCATGGCTTTTTGAAGGTCGAAATGGTTATCGCCCCTAAAATTGCCATAATCGGGCGAAAAGGTGTGGTGCTCCTGTACGTAGAGGACGGTCCTGGCCAAGTTTTGTGCGTTGATCCAGGCTTCAAATTCGTTGACGGTCATGAGGGTAAACCCAAACTTAGTTTCCATAATTTCAGTAATTAATGCAACAACAATTTCGAGCAAGCGAAAAAAGGCTTCAAACCTAGAATAGGCTATGTCCTTCTATTAAAATGTATTTTGTGGGGGAATGGATTAAAGGTAGGGATTATTTTTGAAAAGCAACCATGGAAGGCCCGTAAAAATTCACTAACTTCATCAAATTCAATTACATAACCATCAACTACTACCCACATGGCAGCAACACTCACTACCTTCAAAAAGGACATGGACCGGATGTCGGACCAGCGATTGCAAAAAAAGGACTACCCCAAGGAACTCACCCTGGTTGCCGAAGGGGACTCGTGGTTCGACTACCCCCTTAAAAAGGATATCTTGGACCACTTGCGGAAAATGGGCTATGCCATCAAAAAGTTTTCCAAGGCCGGGGATACCCTGGAAAACATGATCTATGGGTCCGACTACGAGATCAAAGGGAACGAGGTGTACCCCAAAGGGCCCATTTCCCTTCAGGAAACCCTGAATGCCATCCGAAAGCACCAACCGCGTTTTGTGCTTTTTAGTGCCGGGGGCAACGATGTGGTGGGTACGGAAATCATGGGCTACCTGCACCACAAATATTCCAACCCCAACAGCTTGGTGAACAAACAGGTGTTTCAGGAAAAGTTGTTGCAGATGAAATCGGCTTTGGTCTACTTCATCGAGAGCGTGCACACTACCTACAAGCATTGTGACATCCTGATGGATGGCTACGACTACGCCAAGGTGAACGGCAAGGGCTATAATTTCATCATCAAAAACCTGAAGGGTCCCTGGATCCTCCCCGCCATGGGGCAAAAGGCCATTTCCCTGAAAAAGGACCAAAATGCCATCATCAAGTATTTGGTGGATGAATTCAATGCCATGCTGGAACAGTTATCGTTTACCTACCCGTATTTCCATTACCTCAATTTCCGGGGGATGTTTAAGGACGAAAGGGAATGGCACAACGAAATTCATTTGCACAACGCGGGCTATCGGAAAGTAGCCAACAAGTACCATGAAAAAATGACGGAATTGCTGCAATTCAATCCGTTGCAGCGTTTTGAGAAGGAGTTGTTGGTATAGCGCGGTACATGTTGCTTGTTCCAGGTTTCTTCCCACCTACTTTCTTTACATTTTGGGTTTTGAACGGTGTAGTAGTGGATTATAAGCTGCAATTACCGTCTTGGATGTCGTCGTAGCTTGGATTGTAACCATTTCCGGTAAAGTGGATGTTTGTGGGGAGGTTTTCAACGGTCATTAATCCGCAAAAATCAGTAAGTAAGATATTGTCGTATATTTTAAACTGCAAATCGTTATTGTCGGGGTCTAATGTCATATTTGCAAAACCATCCAAGTTGGTAATTTGTGGGTTATGGAAAATTTGGAGGTCGTTCGATATATATTCTATGGAGGCCAGGGCATCCAAATTGCTCAACGATGCATTATAACTTATAAACAAACTGTCAAATCCCGAAGGGTAATGTCCATTAATTTGGATAATTTGCAACCCATCCAAACTGGTGATAGCATCACATTCAATCATTATAAAATAAGTAGGTGAGCTTAGGTTTTGCAATCCATCCAGACTCAAAAGGCTGTCATTACTTAGTAGGTTAACACCCCCTTGGGTAAAATTGGACAAATCCGAAATACTGTTCAAGGATTGATTATCGTAAATAATCAAATTAGGGGTGTTTGTTAGGCTCCTTAGTCCGTGCAAATTGGTGAGGGCATTGTTGGCCTCTAGAGTGATACCTTGGCTAACACTGGTTAATAGGTGCAACCCCTCTAAACTTTGCAGTGATTGATTGGCATGAAAAAACAAATGGCCTGTGAGCTCTGAACCAAGGCTTTGCATGGCCTCGATATTCGTTAAATTGGGATTGACCTGAATGGTGATTCCCAGTTGGTAAAATTCTGTTACACTAGAAATATTGAACCCATCCAAACTTGCCAAATTTTCATTGTTGCCAATGTCGAAGGTGCCGGAGGCTTCCGTGAGGTTCTCCAAACCTTCCAAACTGGTGAGGGCATCACAATCATAGATCCTAAAAATACCGGGGCCAAATTCGGTAAGCCCAAGGCCTGATAGCGATTGTAACTGTAAATTGGAATACAGCTCAACATTTCCCCCAACGTAGGTAAGCTGGTCCAAACCGGAAAGATTTACAAGGCCCGTATCCTTGATAAAAAGTGATTCGGTAATTGTGGTTATGGCAGATAGAGGGGATAAGTCGGTTATAGCACCTACGGGATAGGAGGCAATCCACAATGTGCCGTCTATGGTACTACATCCAGAGTTTCCAAGAGCGATCACATCTTCTTGTGTAAGTAAATAAATATCCCCTTCGCAAACCAAGGTCTCGTCCACATCCTCCAAAGTAATGGAAAAGGAGGCCTGCTTGGACACATTCCCTTGGGACACTTTAACGGTACCGGAAATGGTGGCGTTGGTTTCAAAGTCGAAGGCACTGGCATCGGCTACCGTAAGTTGTCCCGTACTGGCATTGAGGGCCACGGCCCCTGCAGGACTTTGTTGTAAAATGGCATACTGCAGGTTGCTGGCATTGGAGGTTACCTGTAGGGTGCCCAAAACCACACCCACCTGTGGGTTTTCGGGAATGCTGATGGTAAAGTTGGCCACGGTAATGGTCACGTTGCCGTTGTTGTTATCGTTGTTGGGGTCATCACCCTTGGAACATCCCAAAAAAGCGATGAAGGCGATGACAGTGAGTAGTAATGCTGGTTTTTTAAAGTGCTTCATTTCATTGAGGTTTAAAATCCTGATAACAATCAAAACAATGGTAGTTCCGTGTCCCCAGAAAAAGGGGAAAGCCCAAAAATAAAATGGAAATCACAAAGTTGCGTGCCGAATAGCGGAGCTTGCGCACTTCTTGGCTTTGGCAATATGGACAAATGGGTTGCTTCATAGCAGCCCAGAGACAATGAGCAGTGAAATAAGTGTTAGGGCGACCACAATCCACACCCATAGTTTTATCATACTGGGCATGTTGCCATAGAGGTCGGACCATCGAAACGGTTCCTCATCCACCAGGGCCGGATCTTCCTGCAACAGGTAATTTTCATAGCCATGTTCCGCCAGTAGTTGGATGGCCTGCATTTTTTGGCTGTCGGGCACCTCCAAACGGATGTTGCCCAAGGCATTGGAGAGGAAGTTGTGTACCTGGATGGTGAGTTCGTCGCGTACATAGGTATGGATGCCCTGCGATTCCAAAAATGAGCGGGCCACCGCCAGCTCGGAGGGATAGGTAAAATGGGCGATGGTAACGAATGCTTCCATTTTTAAGGCATCGGGGATGCCGTTGTGTTTGAATGGGTAAGATAGTTTTTTTTGGGCGAAAGACGCTTCTTTTGTAGGTATTTTGTGCACTTTTTCCTAGGGTCGTTTCCTTAAAAAGGCATGTACACTAAAGAACTAGGAATCATTAAATTAGGGAACCGCTGAAAAAAATACGTACCTTCACCCTATCAACTTTTTTCAGATGAAATTCCTCTTACTTTTAGGATGTGCCTTGCTGTTGCTACAGCAAAAATCCTGTAATGCCCCCAATGCGCCACACCCTGCTGCTTCTCATTTTAAGGAACAATGGCAGGTAGCGCTCCCCAACTACCTTCCGCAGAGCATTGCCTTTGACGTGCGAGACAACGGTTATTTTTATGTGGCTGCCAAGGAAGGGGGGTTGTTGGTTTATAAGGAGTTTCCAAACGGTGCCCAGCAAGTGGCACAGGTCACGGTCCCTGAACTTGGAGGCCAGGAGGCCATGCACCTTTACCAACAGGGGCATTTTGTGTATTTGGCCCTCGGTAGTTTTTTTAAGGCAGGAAACCAAGCGGGCCTTGCCGTGGTAAACGTGGCCAATCCCAACCAGCCTGTTGTGGCCACGCGGTGGGAAGTCCCAAACGGTGTTAAAGGCAGCGCTGTTGTACTGGTAGAAGGAAACTATGCGTACCTCGGGGCCATGAGCGATGGACTCTACATTCTGGATGTTTCCAACCCCAATGCCATTACGGAAAAAGGGCATTTGGTCCCGGACCGAAACTTTCCTACACCCAACCCCAATGCCGTACAGGAACCCAATGCCCGGGGCATGGCCCTAAAGGGCAACTACCTCTATTTGTGCAACGATGCGGGTGGGATTCGGGTAATCGACATTTCCGACAAAGCCCATCCGTTGGAAAAGGGAAAATTCATCAATACGGCGGTCCAAAAGCAAAGGGCGTACAACAACATCCTCATCCAGGGTCATTATGCCTATGTGGCAACCGATTATTGTGGCATGGAAGTTTGGGATCTTACCCACCCCGAACAGTTAACATTGGTTTCCTGGTGCAATCCTTGGGCGTGCGATAGCCCTTCCAATATTTGGCTGAACAGTGGGGGGCACGCCAACCAATTGGCGTACGATGCCCAACATCAAATGGTGGTGCTGTCTACGGGAGGCAGTGAACTTAGCTTAATGGATGTAAGCAACCCCCTGGAGTGCCGCTATGTGGGCTCCTATGGATCACGGAACAATGGCTTGGGCACTTGGGGCCTTACGCTGAAGGACCAAAAAGTATATGCTACCTACATTAAAACGGTGATTCCATTCAAGGGAACCTGGTCGGGGATTCGATGTATTGTCCTCACACCATAAGCCAACGCTTTTGATTAAAATGCCCGCCGTGGAACTTCATTTTTTTGTAACTTAGAGGGGTATAACCGCTAACTCTGATTCCATGATACCTTTTCTCGTTGTGCTGGGTATTTTACTCATCCTTGCCCTCTTCGCCATTTCGGTGTTCAACCGTTTCGTCAAAAACAAAAACCAGGTAAAGGACGCCTGGAGCAACATCGACGTGGCCTTGAAACGCCGCTACGACCTCATTCCCAATTTGGTGGAAACCGTTAAGGGCTATGCCGCACATGAAAAGGATACTTTCGAGCGGGTCATCCAGGCCCGAAATGCAGCCGTATCCGTTCCTCAAGGGGATATCAACGGGCAGATTAAGGCCGAGAACCAATTCCAACAGGCTTTGCGTGGACTTTTTGCCCTTCGGGAAGATTACCCCGACCTAAAGGCCAATGCCAACTTCATCGACCTGCAACAAAAGTTGAACGTCATCGAGGAGGGCTTGGAACGCAGCCGTAGGTTTTACAACAGTACGGTGCGCGAAAACAATACCTATGGCGAAAGCTTTCCCGGAGTGGTATTTGCGGGCATGATGCCGTACCAAGCGTTTAGCTATTTTGAAGTGGATGCCGCCGAACGGGAAAACGTCAAAGTGGATTTTTCCTAATCATGAACAGGAAACACTGGTTAGGAATAGGCATGGCCCTGCTGTTAGGGCCTTGGCTGTATGGACAGGGCTTTACGGTAGACCGTTACACGGCTGATGTGGTCATTAACAAAGAAGGCTATTTCACGGTAAGCGAACACTACGACCTTACCTTTCAGATGCTGAAACACGGGATCTTTCGAAACATTCAGTTGAAATATGACCTCAAAAACGAACAGGGAGCGTACGAAAAGCGGATCATCAAAATAAGCGACGTCCAAGTGCCGGGATGGAAATTCACTAAGTCCGGAAAAATAAGTCGCGATTTGGATGGGGAGGTGGAAATTAAAATAGGGGATAAGCACAAAACCATTTCAGGCCCCCAGCATTACGACATTTCCTACCGGGTGGACAACGCTTTTCTTTACGAAACCACGGCTACTCAATTTTATTGGAACCTAAAACCCCCCAACTGGTACGCCCCCTTCAGCAACATGGCATTTTGCATCCAACCCCCCGAAGGGGTTTCGGTGAATCCTGCGGCCCTTAAGGTATACACCGGTCCTATGGGTACTTCTACAGAAAGCACCGATTTTACCGTTACTCAGGAAAATGGGGTGTTGGTACTTACCAGCAAGCCGGGATATTCCTCCAATTTTGGGGAAAGCATTACGGTACTACTGCCGTTACCGGTCGATTCGGTGAAGGTAATTCCACCACCACCTTGGTGGAAGCGAAAAGGCTGGCTTTTCGTGATTTTGGCCATTATAGGAGGCTTTTATGCCACCTGGCGCAAGTACGGGAAAGACGATAAGGTGGTGGCCGCCACCAGTTACTACCCCCCCGAAGGGATGGACCCTGCCATGGCGGGTTACCTTATTGACGACACGGCCAACAACGTAGACCTCATCGCCCTGATTCCCTATTGGGGGGCTAAAGGATGCATTAAGGTGGAAGAGATCGATAAACCCGGGTGGTTTGCGAAGGACGACATCAAACTCACCAAATTGAAAGGCTTGCCTTCTGAAGCTAGTAGCTACGAACGCAAGGTGTTCAACGGATTGTTTCACGGTGACGAAGTCCTCGTAAGTAGCCTAAAGGATTCGTTCTACAAAACCATGCAAAGTGCCCGCACCGAATTGAAAAATGCTGCCCAGCCCTATTATGAAGCCCAATCCCGTAAGGTGATGCACAAAACAACCTTGGTGTTGTTAGGGTTGATGGTGGTGTCGTTCCCCATCGTATTGCACCTATGGAACTTTTGGGGCGCCATGGCCACTTCCGGAACTTGTTTTGTGCTATTGTTTTTTAACATTTTCATGGAAAAGAAAAACGCCAAGGGCAATGCCGCACTATCGCAGTTGAAAGGTTTCAAGAAGTTTGTAAAATTGGCGGAACAGAAACGTTTGGCGACCCTCATCAAGGAAGACCCCCGTTACTTTGAAGATACCATGAGCTATGCCTTGGCTTTTGGACTGTTCGACAAATGGGCCAAGAAGTTTGAAGACTTGAAAGTTCCGCCGCCCAGTTGGTACGGTTCCAGTACCGGAAGGGTGTATGGCATGCACAGTTTCTCCAATTCGTTTTCCAGTGCCATGGCTTCGGCCCAGCGTACCATGGTGAGTTCGCCCAGCTCGTCGGGTAGCGGTGGCGGTGGTTCCAGTGGCGGCGGCTTTGGCGGCGGCGGCGGCGGAAGTTGGTAGGGAAAGGAGCGAGAAGTGGGATGCCCAGTTATTGTATAGTGCGTATAGCGTAAAGCCAAAAGCTAATTCATTTCAAATCTTCAAGTAATTGTTTAGCCTCCTGGTAATGGTAGTAGTTAGGGTGTTGCACAATGGTTTTCAAATAGGACCGGCACCCATCCGTATCATCCATTTTCAACGCCAATAGGGCCAAATACCAATAGCCCTTGTGGAAGTCCAAGCTTTCGCCCTCCGTAAGGGTTTGGAAGCGCATCCTTGCTTCTTCATATCGGCCCAGCTCCATGTAAGAAATGCCTTTATAGAGTTCGAGGGTAGCGATATTCCCTGTGGAAGCAGGCTCTATGGCAGCACTTAAATCGATGGCTTTTTGGTATTCACTGTTTCGAAAAGCAGCTTCCATGGCAACCACCAAGCGGTCTTGTGCGCCATCCTTAGTTACCAGGGATGGGAGTTCGTCCCAGTTCCTGAATTGTTGGTAGTACTGCTGGTTCGACAAGGAGGCATTGGGGTAGGCCCACCACAATAGCAGGGCGGCCATTGCAGCGGCGGCGGCCCAATAGTACGTTCGGAAGGAATTTCGTTTTTTGGGTGTGATGGATCGGCGGTAGTTCTTCAGTTTTTCCGAAAACGCTTGGGTATCTTCAGCTTCAAATTTGGCTTGCTGTTCCCGAAGGTGCTGTGCTTCCCCTTGAAAGGGCACCCAGTCGGTTTCGTCGCCCCATGTATCGAGTTGTTGCTGCAGTTCCAGTAGTTCCTGAAGCGCTGGTTGTTCTTGAAGGGTTGCTTCAAAAGCAGTCCGTTCCGGTACCGTCATGGTTCCATTCAAGTAGCGCTCCAGTTGTTCCATCCAGGTAGGGTCTAATTCCATGGTTCAGTTGCGAAGGCGGATGTACCGCTTATCGGCTTTTATGAGTGCGATTAATTTTGATTTGCATTTAAAAACACGTTGCCTTGCTACGGTTTCAGAGGCATAGCCCAGTTGCTTAACGAGTTGCGCATAGGAAACGCCCTTCAATAGTTTGTGTAGTACCTCCCGGCAGTTTTGGGAAAGCTCGAGGAGTTTTTCCCGGTAAAGGTCCCATTGTCCCTGTTCGATATAAAATTGACTTTGTTCCATGGTTTCAGCTACAAGAGTCGCATCGGCCAATTTTGTTACCCGCTTTTTCGACATTTCCCTTCGCCACAGATTTCGGCATACGATAAAGAGGTAATTTTCAAAGGATTGGATGTGCAGGGCGTCTTTTTTCAATTTCACATACAAATGTACCAAGGCATTGTGAAACACGTCTTCGGCGGCAGCTTTGTCGCCTCCATGCTGTTGAATGTAGCGCAGCACATTGGGGAAGATGGTACCATACAATGCTGTAAAAACCTTTGGTTTTCCTTCAAGGAAATCCTGTATGAAAGGTTGGTGTTGCGCCATAGATGAATCCCCAAAATGCAATTAGTGCTGCTCCTAAATTAGTCAAAAAATAGCACATCGCGACATGGCTGGAACGCGCTTCGGCTCCATCTTTTTTCAGAAAAGAGAAAAAAATGGGTAACAAAATAGGAGGATAGGCTCTTAAGGGTACAATCGAATGTTTTCGAGCAGGCCGAACCCGAAAAGCCTTGAATAGAGTAGGGCAACCATTAACATCAACATTATGAGAAAAATGATTTTATGGGCAACCATCTTGCTGTCACTGGGATCCATCAGGGGACAGAACTTGGTGGCTAACAGTTCGTTTGAGAACACCTCTTGCGACATTTGCAGTACTTTGTACGAGTTTTACGAAGGTTGTGAAGACGATTGGCTGAATTACCTCTACGCGCCAGCGGCTTTCGACAGTTCCATCCCCAATTGTACCTTTTACAATGGGGTGTACTATTATGCGCCCGATGGCGATAAACATGCCATGGTAGGCCCCAACAGCGGGATTTTCCAACGGGGCGATTATGGTCCGGGAACCTACACCATTTCTTTTGTGTATACGAGGGGTGAAGCAATTTACACCAACTATCCCATTTTTGTAAATGTAGGTTTTGCCAACGGAATGGTGAATGCAGAATGGAACGATCAATCCAATGCCAGTATCCCGATTGAAAATGTGGTTTCGGAATTGGTTTTGGAAGACGATCCCGTGAACTGGGCCAGCTACAGTGGTACGTTTGTTTTGAACGACACCTATGAGAATCTGGTCATTTACGGTTCTGCCGAAGAACAGATACACGGTGGTGGCGGCGGCGTTATCTTGGCACCAACCCAAAGGGCACTTATAGACCATGTGGTTATTGAATGCCAGGATTGTTGTACTCCAGATCCGGTTACCATTACAGCCAACGGACAGGACATTACCAATACCTTGGCCTATACCATTCCGTGTGGGGAAAACTGTGTAACCTTGGAAGCTACCAATGTGTTCAATGCGGTATACAATACTAACGATCCCGTTTTGAACGATTTGGAAGGAACTTTCTGTTTGCCTCCAGACAGTACCCTAACGGGTTTTACGGCTACGATTACCGGTAAGGACAGTTGTGGGGATCCTTACCTACAAACCATTGCCATTTCCATAGAACAGGATTGCGGTGGCGATCCCGAACCTTGCTGCGATGCAGAGCATAACCTGTTGGATGATGGCGATTTCAACCAAGCAACCTGTGGGGGCAATGGCGCTTTCAATAGCGGATGCGTACCCAATTGGACGGCAACAGACGGTAGCCCTTCTATTGGAGGTTTTGGAACAGATCCCTATGCTTGGATGTGGTCTTATAACGGCAATGGGGAAGCAATAGCAGCCAATTTTGATTTTGTTGCCGGAGTTACCTACGGAGTGTGCTTCAGAGTTCGGACAGACGATAAGGATACCGGCGATCCCAATGTGGCCAATCACGCCACCATTAACTTGGTTGCGACCAACAGTGCCGGTGTGGTTACGGCATCTCCATCAGGCGAGATGATCTTCAACGATGTAATGGGCCCATACCTTAATACCTGGACCGATGTGTCTGTAATCTTCACTCCAACGGCCAATTTCTCACAATTGTGGGTGTTCCCGTTCATGCAAGATCCTTCCACAGGGGGAAGTCAGTCGGAAATGTCCATCGACGACATCATCATTTCGATTTGTTGTGAGGATTCCATTACCATCGAACCTTACTGGAACCATCCAAGTTGTCCGGAAATTATCTGTGAGGCTGAAAAATGGCCTATCCAGGTCTTGGATTCCAGTGGTACCCCAGTAACCTCAGCAGGGGGTGTGGTGATAGAATGGACCAATTTGGATACGGGAACTGTTGTGTATGCAGACTGGGTTTATGCCATGGCCTTGGAGCATTGGCAAGTGGTGGTTACCTTCCCTAATGGATGTACCTATACGGCCGATTATTTTGAGGATTGTTGTAATGACGATGTGCATATTGAGGCCATTATTTGTCCGGAAGCGCGTACTGTCAATCAACTGAAGGAATCCATGGAACTGCAGAAAGACCGTTATGCCGCTTCGGAATACGAGGCTCTAATGACGGCCATCGATCAATTTGAAACCTTATATGGACGTGGGGATTGCGATCCTTGCGATATTGGATATGTATTGATCCACTTGGTAGATGGTGATGGCAACGAAATTGATCCGGCCGATTACACCATTACATGGTCAGACGGTGGTACCGGAGTCATGCGACTTATTCCTGTGGATACGCTTATTTCTGTAACCGTTACCCAACTGAATGGGGAGTATCTGTGTGTCTATGAAGATGAGTTTATCTACGAATGCCATGTAAATTGTGAAACGTTACCGGCACCTACCAACCTGCAATCTTCGGGCGCTACCCTTACTTGGGATCCCGTTCCAGGGGCGGTTTCGTACATCGTAAGTTCTCCAGATGGAGGGCATCCACCGGTTTTCTGCGACTGTTCGGCACAAGTCTCTATTGTTCCACAAACCACGAGTACCAATAGCTTGGTGCTTTCTGAGAGCTTGCAGGCCCGTTGCTTTGCATGGATGGTGACGGCCGTTTGCGCGGATGGAACACAGTCCGAACCCTCGGAAGCCATTTGTTTCTATCCTATTAGGGGTGTGGAAAATGGTCTTGGTTTTGTAGCAGCCCAAATTTCTCCAAACCCCAACAAGGGACAGATGAATTTTAGGGTCGAAACCAGATACGATACCCCAGTATCGATTGAAGTATACGATTTCTATGGACAACTGGTGCAACAGTTTACGTTCAATGTCCGCTCGCTCGAAGGGCAGGAAGTAACTTGGAACGCCTCCCCAGATCACAGAAAAGGCGTATATTTTGTATTCTTTAAAACAGAAAAAGATCAAGTGATCAAAAAAGTCATTATTGAATAATGAACCAACCCAGGGCCTGGGAATTTCCCAGGCCCTTTTTAATAAAAATCCTAAACCTAATAAAACCAACATCATGAAAACATTGTATAGCATAAGTTTAATGGCCCTGCTGGTGTGCTGGGGCTGTAGCCAAGAACCTTCCTTTACCGACCCAACAACAACTTTGCCTGAAGCTGTGGAGATAACAGGGGCACAATTCCGTGGGGGCAGTGCTGCTACCTACCCATCCAACCAAATGGTGGTACAATACGATCCCGGACTAACCGAAGCCCAAAAACAGTTGATGCGCGACCAATATGGAGTGTCCGATTACAAAACCTGTAGCTGTGCCGATCCTACCCTCGAATTGTGGATTTTTGAAGTCGATCCCAATGGCAATCTGCCTGGTGGTGGGGGAATTGAGGAAGTGATATTGGGAGCCAAGGACGATTCTGGATTGGAAGGAGCCGATTTGAATCCGGATATCCAACATGTGGGACAGAAACTTAACTACTCGTTTGGTGTACCGGACACGGCTGTAGGCCTTCAACAAACAGTTCACAACAACGAACCGCTCACTATTGCAGTGCTAGACACCGGCGTGGATTATAATTACTACGGTTTTGCAACGCCCTTTTTGTATAATTCCCAGGCCAATTCCAATCATTGCAACAGCAACGGTTACGAGGATTATTATGGATGGGACTTTGTAAATGGGGATAACGATCCTTATGACGATTATGGGCATGGAACCGTGATTAGCAGTTTTATTTACGAATCATTAATTGAAAAGAGTGTTCCGTTTCAAATCCTTCCCGTAAAGGTGTTTGATGCCAACGGAAAAGGCAGTTATTTTGATATCCTGTGCGGATTTAAATACGCCATTAACAATTCGGATGTCGATATGATTAATTTAAGCTTTGGTTGGTACCTGACCGATTACGAATTGTTGCATCGGTTTGTAATGGAGTCGGAATCGCAGGTATTGATTACCGCTTCGGCGGGGAACAATGCACAAGACAACGACCAAGTACCTCATTACCCATCTTCTTACACTACCAGCAATATCATTTCGGTGGCGGCTTTGGGTGGTGGTCCTAGTACTGTGCAATTGGCCTATTTTTCGAATTATGGTGAAAATTCTGTCGATATAGCGGCCCAAGGCGAAAACATTCCTTTCTATCTCGCACCAAACGAACCCATCTATGTATCCGGAACCTCCTATGCCAATGCTTTCGCAACCGTTTTGGGAGGCACTGTCTATGTTTCAGGAATGACCCCACAGCAACACTTAGGGGAAGTGCTGTCGCATACCGTACCCAATAGCAATTTGTATCTTATTCAATACGAGTCGTATGTTCCCTATTGAATTTAGTTTGGATAATTAGGTTTAGGTACACCTATGATTATTTAAACAAAGGGGAAGGGATTTTTTATTTCTTCCCCTAAATATTATCTTTAAATTTCATATTCCACGGTCCCATGCAACGTCATCCATTAAAAGTTTTTTTGGTTTATGCCGCTATCACTTTCACGGGGGCCAGCTTTGCCCAAGAAAGTACCATGGAGTCGCTTGAGAGGCTTTTAGAAGCCCAAATACCCCTTACCGAAAAGGGACTTCAGTTGGAGGCTTTTTTGGAAACACAACAAGGAATAGCTCCGATGAATCTGGCCGATGCCTATTACGAAAGTTCCAAATGGATGTGGGGAACAAAACGGGACCAATCCAAGGCCAAAACGTATGCACGGAAAGAACGGGAACTCCGAAAGCAACTAATTACCGATAGTCTAGACCCCAAGGTGTTGCGAAATCTATACAATCTCGGGTATATGTACCATCACGGCATGGTACCGGATTATCCCAATTCCCTCGCTTTTTTTGATACCCTTGTGGGATTAACCCCTTCCAAGGATGTTCGCTTGGGGAATGTGTACCGGGAACGCGGCGATATTTTTGATGCACTTGGCGACTTTCAACGGGCTCTGGAAAACTACGCCTATTCCGAATCTGTTTTTCAGGAACTCAATCGGCCCGACCTTCAACTTAAAACGCGTATCAATATTTCGGGTACCTATGTGTCTATTGGGGATGGGAACTATTTGGAAGATTTCAATCAAAATAACGCGCAAATTGAAGCCTTGGGAAATGAAATTATTTCCGAAAACCAACAAGCCATGGTCACGTTCAATACGGCAGCCATGTACCACCTTGCCGGAAAAAACGACATTGCCCTGCCCGAACTGGAGCGTTCCCTCTCCCTCTTCAAAAAAACGAAGGATTCCCTCAACACCTACAAGGCGCTTAGTTTGTTGGGAATTATTTTCCAGAAACAAGGACACTACCTTGAAGCTGAACGTATTTTTTGGGACACCCAATCCTACGCAGGAAAAGACCCCCTGCTGCAAAGTGCGGTTTTCAATAACCTAGCCGATTGTTATCAAAGACAGCAGAATTGGAAAAAGGCCATTCAATTCTATTACCGGGCTTTGTATACGGTACTCGGAAAAACCTACCATGAAACAGCTGCCCAAAGCTTGACCTATGAGGAGATTCAGTATGCGCCTTTCAAAAAAATCATCTTTGGCTATTTGGCCGATATTACTGAAGCTTTTGTGAATAACTGGGAACAAGAGAAGAATGTAACTTTTTTGAATGAGGCCGAAAATTTGTTTCAAATAGGAGACCAGGTTGTAGACGACCTTTTTTTGGAAAGCAGGGAAGAGGTATCCAAGCTTGCCTGGAGGGAGAAGGCATCAAAACTGTACCTACAGGGTGTGGTGATCTATGAAGCGTTGCAGCAACCACAAAAAGCTTTTTACTTGATGGAGAAGAACAAAGGACTGCTTCTTTTGGAAAACATACACAAGGTATTGGCGCGGGAAAAAGCCAAGATTCCCATGCAGTTTGTAGACAAGGAGTACGCCTTTTTAGGGCAAATCAAACAGTTGCAATTGGAATGGGCGGCTTCAGTCGATCCGGAGGAAAAAACGGCTTTGGGTGCCCAAATTTTTCAATTGAAAACTACCTTTCGGCAATTTATGGACGATTTAGAGTTGAAATTTCCGGTTTATTTCACCCATAAAAGACAATTCTCCATCGTTTCGCTGGATGAAGTACAGCAGGATTTGGGGCCCGATGAAATGGTACTGGAGTACCTTTTGGGCGATGAAAAAGGCTACGTGTTGCTCATTAGCGGGACCGACAGTTATTTGAAGCGTATGCCCTCGTCGCGTTCACAATTGGAAATCCAGTTGAAAGCGTTCCGGGAATTGTTGGATCGCCCTTGGCAAAATAAAGAAGATGTAAAATCCTACCGATCCAAAGCCTTTAAGCTTTACGAAACCCTGTTTCCATTTGAAAGTCTTCGGGAGTCCATTAAAGGCAAGCGACTCATGATTATCCCCGATGGCCCATTGCACCGACTTCCTTTTGAAGCCCTCGTTGTTGCCGAAGACTTGCCTTTTCCGGAAGCGTATCTTATTGCCCAGAGTGATGTATGGTACCAGTATTCGCTTACGGTAAATGCCCAAATCAAAAAATTGCCAACCAATCCAGAAACGGCATGGGCTGGGTTTTTCTTGACTCAATTTCAGGAGGATTACCAAACTCCACTGGTGTTTGGAACAAAAGAGCAAGCCTATTTGAGTCCCTTTTTTGAAGGTGATAAGAATTTCAAAAATGAAAAAGCTTCGAAAGCGTCATTCTTGAGTGCTTATCAACGCTTTCCCATTGTCCATGTATCTACGCATGGTGGGGTAGACTCGGAAGGACCTTGGCTGGCTTTTTATGATGCTCCCTTGTTTTTGAATGAATTGTATTTTCTGGAAAGTCAGAAGGAAATGGTGGTGCTTAGTGCCTGCAAGACTTCGGAGGGGCTTTATGCCAATGGGGAAGGGGTGTTCAGCATCACTAGGGGGTTTATTAACTCGGGTTCCAAAAGTGTGGTGTCTTCACTTTGGAACTTAAACGATAAATCCAGTTTTGAAGTGCTCTCCCATTTTTATGTGGAACTCCAGCAAGGAGCATCCAAATCGAAAGCCCTTCGTAGTGCCAAATTGGAGTACCTGCGAACCCATCTTAATTCCACAGAGGGCTCTCCTTTTTACTGGGCTTCCATCATCCTTACCGGAAATGATGAGCCCCTACCAATACAAGAAAATCATTATTGGATTTTGGGGCTTTTGGCTTTGGGATTGTTAGGAGGCTTTCTTCTTTGGTTTTTTAGGTATCGGTAAAAGCAGTCCTAGGGTTGGGAATTCTTACCAAGAATAAGCCAACTCCATCGGTAAGCCCACCATAAAACAACTGAAATGGTAGTTTTTAGAAGGTAATTCCTATGTTCAGACTGTTTTTGCGGTTTCGAACGGCATCGCCCTCATTGTCCTTGAAAATATCGGTGAACCCAGCTTGTCCCGCAAGCTCTACAAAAAGCTTGGAACTTCCTTTTTGGGTCAACGGAAATTGAACCCCCAAACTACTCTCCAAGCCAATATCCGTTGCATTGAAATTATCCTTCACTTGAGTAGAGCCTGCATTGGCTCCTACAAGAACGCCCAAATAGGGGCCAAGATTTAGATAAAAGTTTTTCCGCTTCCCGCCAAAGTGCCAGTTGGGAGTTGCCGAAATGGTAACATAATGTAAGGAGTAATTCACCACATAAAGCGTACCCCCTTTGTCAACATAAAAACCGTCGTCCCAACCATTTTGGTTGTAATAGGCTCGTCCTCTAAGACTCCAGCGCTCAGAAAAGAAATAGTCGGCATAAAAACCTCCGTTAAACCCTAGGTGCGATTTTGCCGCGGTTTGATCGGAGATGGTGGAGACATTGGTAAGGTTGAGACCACCAGAGAAGCCAAATTCCACATCCCCCCCGTCCTGGGCATGGGAGAAAGAAAAAGTAATCAAAAGTACTAAGGTTGATAACGCTGTTTTCATGTTGTATTTGCTTAATTGTTTATTTCATTTTGATAATACTGCTAGAGTGGGCAAGCCCAAGCCCTTTGGGCTTAAGGCTTTTTTTATAAATCCCTCGCTTGAAAACATGTTTTCGGCTCAGTCAAAAAAAAAGCCCGATACCTTTGGTATGGGCTTGCCCTTGGTAGCGTGGGGGAGACTTGAACTCCCGACCTCCGGGTTATGAATCCGACGCTCTAACCAGCTGAGCTACCACGCCATTTTGCGGATGCAAATATAGAAACAAAAAATAGTACCGCAAACACAAAAGTGGTATTAAATACGGGCGTCTTCAAGAAAATCCAAAAAAAAATACCTTCGGCTTTTGCAGTTTTAAATTAATATCTATATTGGGCAAAAGCTAACAAACACCTATGGACGATAAGATCAAGTTCGAAATGGAGTTTCCCATACATGTATCTCCATCCTTACTGTATCAGTACATTTCTACACCTTCTGGGATGAGCGAGTGGTATGCCGATAATGTAAATTCCAGGGGTGAATTTTTTACCTTTATTTGGGAAGGAAGCGAAGAAAAGGCGCGACTTCTTGGGAAGAAAACCGGGGAACGAATCAAATTCCGTTGGGTGGAAGACGAAGAAACGGATTATTATTTCGAGATGCGCATCGTAGTGGATGAAATTACCAAGGATGTTTCCCTTATTGTAACCGATTTTGCCGAAGAGGATGAAATTGAGGAAGGCAAAATGCTTTGGGAGAATATGGTTTCGAACCTAAAACACGTTTTGGGTTCGGTATAAACGGCTTCAAACCTGTATCTTTGCACCGCTTTGTTAAGCGGTTTTTTTATGATCAATCTCAACGGGACCCTTTACACTTCGGATAATGCGCAAATTAGCCCATTAAATAGGGGATTTCATTTTGGCGATGCCGTATTTGAAACCATGCGCGTGTCTGCGGGCAAAGTGCTTTTTTGGGAAGACCATTACTTCCGCCTCATGGCTTCCATGCGCATCCTCCGTATGGAAATCCCAATGGATTTTACCCTTGAACATTTGGAGGAGGAAATTCTTAAAACCGTTAAGGCCCAACAGGAAGCTCCTGCGTACCGCGTAAAATTTTTGGTATGGCGTTCTTGGGGAGGGGGTTATGGCCCCACGGAAAAGGGGGTGGAATACACCATTACGGTAGCTGCACTGGAACACCCTTTTTATGTAATGAACGATTCGCCCTATGAAGTGGAACTGTTCAAAGACCATTTTGTTAACTCAGGACTGCTTTCCACCTTAAAGACCAACAACAAGGCGCTTCATGTTTTGGGAAGTATTTTTGCTGAAGAAAACGGCTATCAAAACTGCCTACTGCTTAACGAGCACAAAATGGTGGCTGAGGCCTTGAACGGAAACCTCTTTTGGGTGCAAGGATACAAAATCAAAACGCCTCCATTAAGCGACGGTTGCCTGAAGGGAGTCCTTCGAAAGCAGCTACTGGCCATTTTGGCACAACTTCCAGATTATGTGGTAGAGGAAGCCTCCATCTCTCCTTTCGATTTGCAGAAGGCCGACGAGTTGTTCCTTACCAATGCCATCCTAGGAATCCAGCCCATAACAAAATACCGAAAGAAAAACTTTGAAGTTAAAGTGGCGAGGGAGCTTGTCGGAAAATTAAATGCCCGTGCCCGGCTGGGCTAATTGAAACTGGGATCTTCCGGGGCGTTAGACCAAATAAGGTAATCGCCCCCAAATTCGATCATCTTTTCCTTCCAGAAATCCTTGCTGTTTTTTCCAATGATTTGGCTTTTCAATTTGTTTTCGGTTACCACCCAACTATTTTCTTTCAGTTCGTTGGTCAATTGATCGGTAGACCAACCGGAATACCCCAAGAAAAACTGAATTTGATCGGCTTTGAGCACATTATCATTGAGCATGTCCAAAATGGTGTTGAAATCGCCTCCCCAATATATACCGCTGGAAATCTCGATACTTTCCGGGATAAGGTCCGGAACCGTATGGATAAAGTAAAGGTTGTCCTGTTCTACGGGACCCCCATTGTAGACCTTAAGGTTGGAATGCACTTCGGGGAGGAAGTCCTTTAATCGGTATTTGAGGGGTTTGTTAAGTATGAAGCCCACGGAACCATGCTCATTGTGTTCCGCCAACAACACTACGGAACGGTTGAAGGAAACATCGCCAATGATGGAAGGTTCAGCAATCAGGAGTACGCCTTTGGTTGGTTTCACACTAATCATCTGGGCCTATTTAGTGATTTAAATCTAAGGATTAATTTTTGAATACACAACAAGAGCCCAAAAACGAACCATGGAAAAAAAAGAACCCTGCCAAGGGCAGGGTCTAAGACGTTTAGAGGTCTGGGGGGATTAGTTTACAGCGTCTGCCAACTCAGATCCAGCCTTGAATTTTACTACCTTTTTAGCAGCAATTTTGATGGTTTTTCCAGTTTGTGGGTTTCTTCCTTCACGGGCCGCTCTTTTGGATACAGACCAAGATCCGAAACCTACCAAAGAAACTCTATTTCCTTTTTTAAGAGACTTTTCTACATTTCCTAGGAAAGATTCCAAAGCTTTTTTCGCAGCTGCTTTAGTGATTCCAGCATCGGCAGCCATTCCGTCGATTAAATCTGATTTGTTCATAGTTTACTTTTTAAATTAAATGATAAATTGTTGGTTAAACATTGCATAATTGCTCTACAAATTTAATCGGATTATCGGTTCACGCAAGGAATGACGCGCTAAAACGCCGTTTTTGTTGATAACTTGGAGGGTTTGTTAATAAACTTGATGCTTTTCAAGAGGATTTTAATGAAATCAGCAATGACGAGGCTTTACACGAATTGTGCCTCCTTTTCCAAAGCAAAACCATTCATTAAATCCCGAACGCTCATTTTTTTCTTTCCAGGTAGTTGTAATAACTCCAATTGCAAATAGCCATCTTGGGTTGCCACCAAAAGTTCCTTGTTGGATGGTATTATCGTCCCTGGCACATCCAAACTGGGCTTATGGATAATATGCCCTTCATAGATCTTGGTCTTCAATACCTTAGAGCCATTGTGTAATTCGGTCCATGCAGTGGGGTAAGGGGCTAGCCCCCGGATCAGCCGGTCAATTTCCAAGGAAGGCCTGTTCCAATCTATGCGCGTGTTTTCCGCAGTAAGCTTAGGAGCAGATTTTAAATTTTGATCCTGAGGTTGTGGCATTGTTTTAACCGTCCCTTTGGCAATGGCATCAACCGTTTCCAGTACCAGCGCACTTCCCAATGTCATGAGTTTATCGTGAAGACTCCCTGCGGTTTCTTTATCGGTAATAGCGATGCGTTTGGAGGCAATGATGGCACCGGTGTCTATCTGTTCATCGATGAAAAAGGTAGTGACCCCCGTTTCCGTGGCTCCATTAATGATGGCCCATTGAATGGGGGCCGCACCACGGTATTGTGGCAATAGCGAGGCATGCAGGTTGAAGGTCCCATAATTAGGCATATCCCATACCACCCTGGGCAACATACGAAAGGCCACGACAATTTGAAGATTGGCATTCCATGCTTTCAGATTGTTCAGAAAGGATTCGTCTTTTAAGGAATGGGGCTGAAGTAGGGGTAACCGATGCGTCAATGCAAATTCCTTTACCGCAGAAGGGGTTACCTTTTGCCCCCTCCCAGAGGGTTTGTCGGGTGCTGTGACGACTCCTGCGATGGGATAGTCTTTCTGGACAAGCTCGCGCAATATCCCGACGGCAAAATCGGGGGTTCCCATAAAAACGATGCGTAATTCCTTCATTAACTGCAATAGTATTGGTTGACGGCGTTCAACTGGATTAGTTTTCGATCCAATAAGGCCCGCAAAACCTTAAGGACGTCTGCCTCTGCAAAAGTAAGGTTTTCGAGCAAGTTTCGCGAATCCATTGGGGTTTCCTGCAACAAGGCAAGGATTTTTTGGGCAATGACTTGGGTCTCCAAGGGTTGCTGGCTTTTCCTTTTTTCCAGGCATACCGAACAACGCCCACATTCCTGGGTGGTGGTTTCACCAAAATAACGCAATAACTGTACCTGCAAGCATACTTTGGTATTCGCAATATAAGTTAGAACAGCTTTTACCTGCCGTTCTTTGCGATTGTTGACAAGTTCGATGGCTTCCCGAAATGGATTCAAGGTACGGTCATCTTCCCGTGGAACCATGAAAGTGATGGAGGCATCGGTTTCGAAAAGTTGCAAATCAACCAAATCCTGTTGTGCCATTTCCTTAAGGGTACCAACAATTAGGTCTGAAGCCAACCCCGATTTGTGGGCCACCCACTCCAAATCGATGGTATTGGGATTGTCGAAAATTCCGCCATACATTCTCAAAAGGGTCTTTCCGACCACCGAGAACGAAGGATTTTTTTCAAAGGCCATCAGTAAACTTTGGGACGGTACTAAAAATTGGATTTTGGATTTGCGTCCAAATTGTTTGGAAAGTTGGATAATTCCCAAACGGTCCAGGGTGTTCAGGCCGTTGTAAGTTTGTTGGATGGGCAATTGATACGTTTGGCAAAGTTTGTTGAGGCTGAAGCTGTGTTCGGTAAATTCACCTTCGCCATAAGGAATCTGAAAATAGTTGCATAGGGTACGGTATAACTTTTTAAGGTCTTGTAAGGTAGGAAGGGTATCCAAAAACTGTTTGGTAAGTAGTTGCTGGTCCTGTGCTTCGTAGAGCAATACAGCTTCTGCGTCCTTACCATCCCTTCCGGCTCGACCCGCTTCCTGAAAATAGCTCTCCAAGCTTTCCGGAAGTTGGGCATGAATGACATACCGCACGTTGGGGTGGTCGATTCCCATTCCAAATGCAGTGGTTGCTACCATAGTTGAAACCCTATATTGTTTCCAAGCATCCAAGCGTTCCTGTTTTACCTTGGGAGGGAGCCCCCCATGGTAGAAAGTTGCCGATATGCCTTGCTGCTGAAGGCGTTGGCTCCATTGTTCCGCTTGATTGCGGCTTCGGACGTACACAACGGCCGATTCCTTCAAGGGTTTCAACATTTGGAAAATTCGGTGCAGTTTGTCACTTTGTTGGTACACTTGATAGGATAGGTTTGTCCTTGCGAAGGATTTTTTAAAAATTTGGGGCTGTTCCAGTTTCAATTCTGAAATGGTGTCCAACAACACTTCCTCAGTAGCCGTTGCGGTAAGGGCTATTGTAGGTGCGTAGGGCTGCAGGGCTTTCAGTACAGGTATTTTTTGATAGGAAGGGCGAAAATCATTTCCCCATTGAGAAATGCAATGGGCCTCATCGACGGCAATAAGATTGACATTCATTTTCTTTAAGGCCCATTGCACCTGTTCCTGTTGCAGGCGCTCTGGGGAAAGGTATAAAAATTTATAAGGCCCGTAAAGCGCATTGTCCAATTGTGTCGTGAGTGCTTCTGACGAAAGTCCTCCGGTAAGGGCCATGGCCTTAATGCCTTTACTTTCCAGGGAAGCTACCTGATCGTTCATTAGGGCCACCAAAGGCGAAATGACTATACAAAGGCCTTCCATAACCATGGCAGGGATCTGAAAACAAAGGGATTTTCCACCACCCGTTGGAAGCAGGGCAATGGTATCCCGTCCTTCGAGCACCGATTGGATGATGTCCTCCTGCAGGGGCCTAAAATTGTTGAATCCCCAATATTCCTGTAGGATGTGTAAGGGTGATTTCAAAACAGGGACGCTATTTTTTTTAGGATGTATTCCCCCCGGTATTGGATGCTACCCACGGGAACATGATAAACCGTATAGCCATAGTTTTGGTAGGCTTGGTGTAGAAATTCAAATAGGCGCTCGGCTTGGGCATACGATTCATACCGTTCGTTATCCTGGATGTAGATTTCTTCCCAAGGCGGCAATAAGAATATGGCATCGTAACGCAGGTTGTTGCAAGTTTCGGTAAAAAAAGAAGGATATTCGGTACCCAAATAATCCATGTAGGCAGTAACATCGGGAAGACCCCGGTCGTAAAACAAAAATGGGGTGTTTTCTGGACTGGGCGCTTCCAAAAACTGTGCTTTGCGCCCGTTAAGCAGTAGCTCACTAAAGAGGAGGGGCTGCTCCAAAAACAATTGCGAGATCCCTTGCTGTTGGGCCTTAAAAGTTACCTCCCTGGAAATTTCCGGGAGGCATACATGGCCTAGGTCTTCAAAATAACGGATGAGGGATGTTTTTCCGGAACCCGGGCCACCTGTAATAACAATTCTTTTGGAATTCAAACGTTACATTTTTCTACAAAGTTAGTTAATATTAACACCTTCCGCTATCTTTGTACTAAGAAACCCACGCATGACAGAATCAGAAAAAAGCCGGGAATTTTACGAACGGCTCAGGGACGAACTGGAACAGGACACCACTTGGCCTTCCCCATACCTGTATAAATTTATCATCCCCGCAAGTATTGAAAAAGTGGCAGAAATAGAAGCCGTTTTCGATGGGATGGAGGCCGAAATACAAACCAGGGACTCCTCCAAAGGTAATTTTACGAGCGTCTCTATCAAAGTCACTATGGAATCGCCGGAAGCCGTTGTAGAAAAATATCAGGAAGTTTCAAAGGTAGAAGGGGTGATTTCCCTATAATTTTAGTATTTTGCGGCATACTTCAACAAGTACATTTCCAAATATACATTTATTGTGATTGATCAATTAGAATACAACACCGAACGCCCTCATTTAATCATTCCCGAATACGGGAGGCATCTGCAGAAAATGGTGAACCAATGCATCGCCATTGAAGATCGTGAAGAACGGAACAAATGCGCCAAGAGCATCATTGCCGTAATGGGGAACCTTAACCCCCATTTGCGGGATGTGCCCGATTTCCAGCACAAGCTTTGGGACCAACTGTTTATTATTTCCGACTTCAAGTTGGATGTGGAAGCGCCCTATCCCAAACCGTCGAGGGAAGAACTGGCAGAACGCCCCGAGCCTCTAAAATACCCACAAAACCATCCCAAGTACCGATTTTACGGAAACAATATCAAACGGATGATCGATGTGGCCAACAGCTGGGAGGACGGCGACAAAAAAACAGGCCTCATCCTTACCATTGCAAACCACATGAAGAAAAGTTTTTTGAGTTGGAACAAGGATACCGTCGAGGATGATGTGATTTTCCAACACCTGTATGAGCTATCCGAAGGTAAAATCAATTTGAAAAACAGTGACGAAGACCTTTCAGACTCTCAAGATTTGATGAAAAATAAAAAACATTTCAAGAAATCAAAAGGCAAACGCAATAATCGCAAACGCCACTAAACCAAAAGCGATTTATGGGAACTTTCCAGATTGAAGGCGGCCATGCATTAAAAGGTGAAATCCGTCCGCAAGGAGCCAAAAATGAAGCGCTTCAAATACTTTGTGCAGTGCTTTTGACCCCCGAGGAAGTGGTTATTGAAAACATCCCCGATATTGTGGATGTCAATAAGTTGATCACAATTTTGGGCAATCTGGGGGTTAAAATCCAAAAGTTGGGGAAAGGTACCTATGCATTCCGATCGGATGCCATCAACCTCAAATACCTCGAATCGGAACAGTTCAAGAAAGAAGGAAGTTCCCTTCGAGGTTCCATCATGATTGTGGGACCGCTTTTGGCGCGATTTGGGAAAGGATACATTCCCCGACCTGGAGGTGATAAGATTGGGCGTCGCCGCTTGGATACTCATTTTGAAGGGTTCATCAAGTTGGGGGCGCAATTTCGCTATAACAAAGAAGAGCGCTTTTATGGGGTGGAAGCACCCAATGGTTTAAAAGGGGCTTACATGCTCCTGGACCAAGCCTCAGTAACCGGAACCGCCAATATTGTGATGGCTGCAGTTTTGGCAAAAGGAACCACAACCATTTACAATGCGGCCTGTGAGCCCTACCTGCAGCAATTGTGTAGAATGCTCAATGCGATGGGGGCTAAGATCAGTGGGGTAGGCTCCAACCTGCTTACCATTGAAGGAGTAAAGACCTTAGGGGGCTGTACCCACAAAATCCTTCCAGACATGATTGAGATAGGAAGTTGGATCGGGTTGGCTGCTATGACTCAAAGTGAGATTACCATCAAGGATGTAAGTTGGGATAACCTAGGCTTGATTCCAGACACCTTTCGAAAATTGGGAATTACCCTCAAGAAAAAGGGCGATGATATTTTTATTCCCAAGCAAAAAGAATACGAAATCCAAGCCGATATGGATGGTTCCATCCTTACCATAGCCGATGCCCCTTGGCCGGGGTTTACCCCAGACTTGTTAAGTATTGTACTGGTGATTTGTACCCAAGCCAAAGGAAGTGTCTTGATCCATCAAAAGATGTTCGAAAGCCGTTTGTTCTTTGTAGATAAGTTAATCGATATGGGCGCCAAGATTATTTTGTGCGATCCCCATCGGGCTACGGTTATTGGACACAATTTTAAGTCGAAACTTAAAGCAACCACCATGGTTTCCCCCGATATTCGGGCAGGGATTTCATTGTTGATTGCAGCACTTTCGGCAAAGGGCACGAGCACCATCCACAACATTGAACAAATTGATAGGGGCTACGAAAAAATCGATGAGCGGCTACGCGCTATCGGAGCCCGGATTACCAGGGTAGACGCTTAATAACTCAACTTTTCTGTTTATTGATTTCGTCCTGAAGCTTTCGACGCAACTGTTGCTCGCGTTCCAAAGCGCGTTGGCGATGTGCCTCAAATTCTGTTTCCGTTTCAGCGAGCTTTAAATTGGAGGCTTTGGTAATGGCGTTGCTGTTTCTAAAACGGTACGAAAGGATAAGGGAAAGCAATACCAAAGCCCCTATAATAGTCCATAAGATGATTTGATAGGTCGATTTTTTAAGCAACAACCCAAAAAACACAATTCCATCTTCTTTCTTCTGTGAATCGGCTAGTTGTAGCTGTAATTGGTTTACGGATTGTTTTAAGGAATCGATAGTTCCCTCAAGCGTTTGGATGTGGTCGATGTTGGTTCCAATGGTAGCTTCAAGGCCTTTGACAGAATCCAAGACGCTTTTCCTTAATTCATTCAATTTATAAATTTTCACCACTTTGTAGTCCTCATAGCGGTTAGATTTGTCGATGACCTCGGTAAATTGGTCTTCAAGGGAACTCTTTTCTTGGGCACAAAAGGTTGAAGAAAGTGCCAAGGCAAACAAAAGGATAATTAAGTGGCGGTTTTTTTTCATGGGGATGTAGGGTATTAATCCCGCAACATTAAAAAAAAATGATGGGCCATACCCAACATTTTTAAGGGTTTATCATTTATTTAACAAGCTCCAATTCTTCATTGTAACAAAAGCTAAGTGCACCAGATGGGCATTTTTTTATTTGCTCAATAATGTTGAGTGTAGCAGCGGCTTCCAAATCGATCCACGGAATGACCGAGGCGCGGAAAACCTCTGAAAGTCCCTGGCAACAACGGTCGGAGTGGGTACAGATTTTAGGGTCATAGGATACGGTAATTTCTTGGTTTCGGAAGCAATTTTCCAATGTTTTCATGGTCAAATTATTTGGGGGCCAATAAATTATCTGGCGCAAAAACACCGTTAAATATATATAAATAATCGACAAAAAACATAAATAAGGAAAATTCTTACTAATTTTCTAAAGCAGCCTTATATGCTGATAGGCATCTTTCCCTTGCCATTTTGTGTTCCACTATTGGAGCTGGATAGGCCTCGGAACCCCATTCTGGTATCCATTTTTTTAGATACTTGTGATCTTTGTCAAACTTTTCTATCTGAGTGGTTGGGTTGAAAATCCGAAAGTAAGGGGCTGCGTCCACACCACTTCCAGCAGCCCATTGCCAGTTGCCAACATTGCTGGATAGTTCGTAATCCAGCAATTTTTCTGCGAAATAGGTTTCGCCCCAGCGCCAATCTATCAAAAGGTGTTTGCACAGAAAACTTGCCACAACCATCCGCACCCTGTTGTGCATGTACCCTGTGCTGTTCAATTCGCGCATACCGGCATCCACAAGTGGGTATCCGGTTTTTCCTGCTTTCCATTTTTCAAATTCATTTTCATTATTTCTCCAAACAATGCGGTCGTATTGAGATTTAAAAGCTTTATCTGTCGTGTGGGGAAAATGCCAGAGTATTTGCATGAAGAACTCCCTCCAAATCAATTCCTTTAAAAAAGTGGTGTTCGGGGATTGTTGTGCCTTTTGCAGGAGGGAACGGTATCCAATTGTTCCAAAGCGCAAATGCGGGGATAGGTGGGTTGTACCATACTCCATGGCAGGAAAATTCCGTGTTTTTTCATAATCGGTCAAGGTGTTTTCCGAAATAGTATAAGGCTTCACTTTTTGAACGGAATTTTCGAAACCAATTGCTTTAAGATCCAAATTGGGTAGTTTTTCCCCTTTCAGTAGCTTTTTGTAATGGGGTTTGGGATCGTAGGCTTTGAGAGAGCCTAACGTGCTGCATTTTTGCATCCATGCTTTCATGTATGGGGTATAGACCACATAGGGGGAGCCATCGACTTTTACCACTTCATCCATTTCAAAAAGGACTTGGTCTTTAAAGGTATGAAACCCGATGGCCTTCCCTTCAAGGAATTTTAAAATTTCTGCATCGCGCTTTAAGGCATAGGGCTCATAATCGCGATTGCATACGATGTGTTGCACATCAAAATCGCGGCACACTCGTTCAAATACGTCTTTTGGATGACCATGATAAATGCCCAAATCACTACCAAGCGACTGCAATTCAACTTTCATTTGTTGCAGGGTGTCGTGAATAAAATTTACGCGAGCATCGTTTTTGGGTAGGCGTTGTAAAATATTGGTATCGAAAATGAACAAGGGCAGCACCGGATAGTTCCCGTTAAGTACTTTGAAGAAACCTACATTGTCCTCAAGGCGTAAATCCCGTCTAAACCAGAAAATAGTTACTTTAGACCTGCTCATGAAGGTATTTTAAGAGTCCCCATTCCTCCATCCACTGCAACAGTTTGTCCAGTGATCCAGGAAGCATTGTCACTAAGCAAGAAAGCGGCCATTTGTGCAATATCCAAAGACGATCCAATTCGGTTCAGGGGATGGCGTGTGGCCATTTTTTCTTTTTTGTCCTGGCTCGAAAGTAATTTGGAAGCAAGGGGTGTATCGGTTAAAGAGGGGGCAATCACATTCACTCGAAATTTTGGGGCATATTCGGCAGCCAAAGATTTGGCAAATCCTTCAACAGCCCCTTTGGCCGCCGCTATGCTCGTATGAAATGGCATTCCACTTTGTACGGCGACGGTGCTGAAAAAAACCAAACTGGCTTGTTCCGATTGTTTCAATTTGGGCAAGAGGGCCTGTGTGGTTTTGACCAATCCCAAAAAATTAAGCTCCAAGTCTTGTAAAAAATCGTTGGGCTTTAGGAGGTGAAACGGTTTTAGGTTGATGCTTCCGGGGCAGTAAACCAATCCATCCAGCTTATCTGGAATTTGCAACGACGCTACATCATCGTTTAATGCATCAAAGGGAAGGTATTCGCAATTGGGGGGAAGGTGGCCTTGAGTGCGTGATGCAACAATAACCCTATGTTCAGCGATCAAAAGCTGGGCAAGGGATTGTCCAATCCCGTAGGAGCCACCAACCAGCAGTATGGTTTTTCTTTTCATGCGTGTTGCGGATCAAAAATTTCAGTAAGCTTTTGCCTCCTGAATTCAAATATTTTTTCCAATTTCGGTCGAATCAAAAGCGGTTCCATCCATTGGCCAAGAATTCCGAATGGGAGCTTATAGTGAATGAGGTCTTCCATTTCGACCCCCTCATCTTTCTCCTTCAAAAAGTGTTTGTGATGCCATAAGGCGTAGGGTCCAAAACGTTGTTCGTCCACAAAATAAGAACGGTCTGCTACGTGGGTAATTTCAGTGATCCATTTGGTTTTAATGCTGCTGAAAGGTCGAACCCAGTATTCGATAATTTGCCCCGGGTACATACCCTTATCAGCTCCGGAAATAATCTCGAAGCCCATTTCGGAAGGCGTAATCCGACAAAGGTTTTTTGGGTCTGAAAGAAATTCCCAAGCGGTGTCAATGGTTGTGGGAAGCCATTGGGTGGTATGCAATGAATGAATTTTCAAGAGCTCCTTTTGTGTAAAGATAAGCTTTGTTTAATCAATAACAAATATCTTTAAACAAAATATCATTTCTTCAAGGAGAGCACTTCTCGATTCATCATATGCAAGCGTCGCCATTTGGTTTGCCCTTTGGGAGGCGCCTGGGATTTTTTTCGGAAATAGCTTTTGAGATTCTTTAGCATTTTTTTGTTTATAAAGATACGCAGAATTCTTGAATTTATTAAGAAATCACTTACAATTAACCATTTATTGGCATGGCGAATAAGCTCAAATCGGTTTCCTAAAGTTTATTTAATTCCTTTTTAAGGTTTTGTTAACTAAAACGCGACTTTGCAACCTGTATCTTTAGGTCGAAACAACGTAAAAAACTAAAATATTATGATCAAAAAACTTCTACTATTTATGGGAATTGGAGCGCTAGCCACTGCGGGTTATGCCCAGATTGAAACTCCAGCACCCAGTCCTTTCCAAAAAATCGAACAAAAAGTGGGACTTACGGATGTCACCCTAGAGTATTCAAGACCATCTATGAAAGGGCGGAAAATTTTTGGCGATTTGGTTCCCTATGGAAATCTTTGGAGAACGGGGGCCAATGCCAATACGAAAATTACATTTAGCGACAGTGTGAGCATTGAGGGTAAAAAAATAGGTCCAGGCTCTTATGCCATTTACACCAAACCTTCAGCAGGTTCTTGGGAAGTGTACCTTTATTCCGATGCCTCCAACTGGGGTACCCCACAAAAGTGGGATGAAACCAAGGTGGCTGCCATGGCCAACATGCGGGTACACCGTATGACCACTCCCATGGAAACGTTCACCATGTCATTCGACGACCTTAAGAATGATTCGGCCAATTTAACGATGCTCTGGGAAGATGTGTATGTGAGTTTGCCCATTCAGTTTCCAACCGATAAATTGGTGACCTCCAACATCCAGCGGGTGATGAACGGACCATCGTCTGGCGATTACTACAGCGCGGCAGTGTACTACCTGGAATCCGGGAAGGACATCGAAAAAGCAAAAATGTGGATTGATAAGGCCATCGAAATGAGGGAACAGCCCGCTTTCTGGTTTTACCGTCAACAATCGTTGATTTATGCAAAATCCGGAGACAAAAAAGGAGCCATCAAAGCAGCGAAAAAATCGCTGGAATTGGCTCAAGCAGCTGGAAATGCCGATTATGTGGCATTGAACACAAAATCATTGGAGGTTTGGGAAGGAAGGAAAATGGAAGATAAATAATTTGGTTGCATAACTCCCTTAAAGCGCTCTTATCGGGGCGCTTTTTTTATGCCAAAACCTTTGTGAGTTCGTTACGGTACTGGGAAGGACTTTTTCCGGTAAATTCCTTGAACTTTTTGCTGAAATGGGAAAAATTATTGAAGCCGCACTCAAAACAAACATCGGTAATACTTAGGTGTTGTTCGGCCAATAGCTTGGAAGCATGCACCAAGCGGTATTCGTTAACAAACTGCGTAAAGGTCTTTCCCGTTTTGTTCTTGAAGTACCGGCTAAAGGCTGGTTCGGTCATGCTTACTTTGTCGGAAATTTCTTCTAGGGAAATGACCCTCGTGAAGTTGCTGCTTACAAAACTATAAATGGTATCGAGCCGGGCAGTGTCTTGGGGCTTGGACTCCAGGATAACGTTTTCTGCGTTTAAGATCGTGTAATCCTTGCTTTCGGCCATTTCTTGGAGGAGGTTCAAAAATCCCATCAATCGGTCAAAGGAGGGTACGTCTAAAAGGGCTTCAATTTTTGGGCCTATGTGTTCTTTTGTTTGTTCGTGAAAAACGATGCCCTGCTTGCTTCGTGCCAATAATTGTTTTACCGAAGCCATTTCGGGTGCTTCAAAAAAATCGTCGCCCAAAAAATCTTCCCTAGCCTGGATCACTACTTCACTTTTGTTTTTGGTTAAACGATCGGTGAAACCAAAATGGGGCAGATTGGCCCCAATGAATATCAAATCTCCGTCATTGTAATAGGAAATATGATTACCAATGTGCCGTTTTCCGCTTCCACCATTAACGTACACAATCTCCATTTCGGGATGGTAGTGCCAAGATGGAGGGTTTTCGCTGTTGAACTCCTTAAAGTTGTTCACCGTAAGCGAACTCCCATGCGAAGGTGCAATGGATTCGAAAAGGGGCGTCTTCTTCATTTTTTCTTTCAAAGGTAATAGGGATTGAAAGGGTTTATCTGTGCAAAATTAACGAAAATATGTGGTATTTTAACATTAACCATTTGTTAACACGGCTTCTATGGTAAAATAGCACATATATCAGCAAATAGCGTAGGAGTGTAGATGGTAGGATTGCCCCATCTTTGTACCATCATTAATCATTAAAACGAAACGTTATGAAAACACTCAAAAATGTAATGCTTGCAGGACTATTTGCGATGACCATGAACAGCTATGCCAATAACGTACCTGTTTTTGACATCGACGGAAATGTAACCATCAGCCAAGAGGCCGATAAGGTGCAGGTTTCCATCCTCAATACTGCCAATGTTACCTATCAATTAATCATCTACAGCGAAGATGGAACCTTGGTTTACAAGGGTTGGTTGGGTAATGCGGTAAGTCTTGGAAGAGCATTCGATTTTCAAACAGCCCAAAAAGGTACCTATACCTTTAAATTAATTTCCAAGGAAGGGGCTTTGTTTGAACAAGACGTTAAAATCGGTTAATTGTGATTTTAATTTTTGGTCGTTAGAAGAAAGGGCTGCCTTGGCAGCCCTTTTTTATTTTTACTTTTTTGGGTAGGGTAGTTCCTTAAGTAACTGTTATAAATACAGAAAGAAAGATTACCAAGCGTCTTTTCTTTCATCTATTTGAATGAGCCCTTTGGCAAGCTTTTTGCAAGTTACAGAGAACGTTAGTAAATGAAACATAAAGTAAGCAATGAGATTGCCTCTAAAAAGACCCATTTGCTATGAAAACGTAACCCTCCGCAATCCCGTGGAGGGTTTTGTTTTTTGAATATTTGAGAAGAAGAAACGTCATGCTCGCTTGGACGTGCAAAACACAATCCCTACCTTTGTGCGATTCAAAAAACACACCATGCAAGACGGAATATACGCCAAATTTCACACCTCCAAAGGAGAAATCCTCATTCAACTTACGTACGATAAAACCCCCGGAACGGTAGCTAATTTTGTTGCCCTAGCTGAAGGTACCATGAAAAATACGGCGGCATCGGAAGGGACTCCCTATTACGACGGTTTAACCTTTCACAGGGTCATCCCCGATTTCATGATCCAAGGGGGCGACCCCACGGGAAGTGGCGCTGGCGGACCAGGATACCAGTTTGATGATGAATTTCATAAAGACTTGCGTCATGAAGGCCCTGGCGTACTCTCCATGGCCAATGCCGGGCCAGGCACCAACGGCAGCCAATTTTTCATCACCCATGTGGAAACCCCTTGGTTGGACGATAAACATACGGTGTTTGGAAGTGTCATTGAAGGACAATCGGTGGTCGATGCCATCGCTCAAGGCGATACCATGGATGCCGTGGAAATCATCCGAATAGGGGAGGCAGCCCAAAAATGGGATGCCTTAAAAAGCTTCCAAAAATTTGTTGAAGGCAAAGCCGAACGCGAGGCAGCGGCCCAAAAAGCCAAAGAAGATCAATTGGAGGAACTTTCAAAGGGATTCGAGAAAACAGCCAGCGGATTGCGTTACCAAATCCTGGAAAAAGGAACGGGCCCCAAGCCCAATAAAGGCCAACAAGTCTCCGTTCACTACACGGGCATGTTTACCGACGGCGGAGTGTTTGACAGTTCCTACCAACGGGGCGAACCCATCGATTTTCCCGTAGGACTGGGTAGGGTCATTGCCGGTTGGGACGAAGGCATTCAATTGTTACAGGTGGGCGATAAAGCCCGTTTTGTAATCCCCAGTGCCTTGGCCTATGGCAGTCGTGGTGCTGGAGGCGTCATCCCACCCGACGCTACCTTGGTTTTTGATGTGGAGTTGGTGGGGGTGAAGTAAAAATAGTGTTGGTACAACATCCAAAAAAACTCGGGCAACAGCACCCAGCAAACCGTCATTTACAAAGGGAATAATGATTAACTTGGGAGGATGCAAATAAAAGCCATTAACCGATATATTTTTGGGGCAATCCTGGTATTCCTTGGCTTGATCCCTGCGGAGACCCAAGCCCAGGTATTTGGCCCGGAACAGCTTATTTCAGACCAAGCCGGGGGGGTGTGGTCCGTGGCGGCAGGGGATCTGGACGGGGACCTGGACCTAGACGTGGTCTCAGCTAACAATTTTGAAGATACGCTCACTTGGTTTGAAAATTTGAATGGACTTGGAAGTTTTGGGAGCAAAACATTGGTGGGAAATATTAGTGAGCCAATCAATGTTTTTATTGCCGACTTGGATGGAGATACTGACTTGGATGTAATTTTTACCGCTCCTTTTATTGATACGGTTGGATGGTTTGAAAATTTAGGGGGTGGAAATTTTTCTGTACTCCCAATAATTATCAATGATGCTGCAGATGGTGCAAATGCTGCTATTGCCATCGATCTTGATGGCGATTTGGACCTGGATGTGGTGTCTGCCTCCGACTTTTCGGGCCTGGCCTGGTACGAGAACCTGGACGGGGCGGGTACCTTTGGGCCCGCCCAAGTGGTCTCCTCGACCCTTACCAACAACCGCTCGGTGGCAGCGGCCGACCTGGACGGGGACAACGATTTGGACTTGGTAGCTGGATCTTCTGTAGCCGAAACGGTGACCTGGTACGAGAATACCGATGGTTTGGGCACCTTTGGCCCCCAACAGATCATTGCGGGTGCCGCCCTTGCGGTTTCCTGCGTGGCGGTGGCCGACCTCGATGGTGATGACGACATGGACGTTTTGGCGGGCACCAATGCGGAGGACAAAATTGTATGGTACGAAAACCTTGATGGGGTGGGGACTTTTGGGACCGGAATGTTGATTACCAATCAAGCAGGATCAGTACTCTCCATTGTGGCGGCCGATTTTGACAACGACCTGGACGTGGACGTGGCCTCGGCCTCGGCCTCGGACGACAAGGTGGCCTGGTACGAGAACCTGACGGGCACGGGCATTTTTGGCCCACAACAGGTAATCAACAGCAATGCCGACTCGGCAAGGTCAGTGTTTGCTGCCGACCTGGACAACGACGGCGACCTGGACCTGCTTTCCGCCTCGCGCAACGATAACAAGGTGGCCTGGTACGAAAACCTGACCATCTTGGCGGTACCGGAGGTTTCCAAGGTGGCGGTAACCTTGGTCCCCAACCCGGTTGGGGTGTACCTTAGTGTGCTAAGCACCCTGCCCATAGACCGCGTGGTGCTGTACGATGTTCAGGGCCGTATCCTGGAGGAAGTCACCCAGGGGTTCGACCATATTCCTATGGAGCATGTCCCCTCTGGGGTGATTTTGTTGGAAATTTTTGGCGATGGGCAAAAAGCGGTGAGGAAAGTACTGAAAGAGTAATGCCATATTTTAGTATTTTTGCTCCATGGAACTCGATCAACTAAAATACCCCATTGGCAAGTTTAAAAAGCCTCAGGAAATTACCAAAGACCAGCGAGAGGAAGCGATTGATATTTTAGCGCTATTTCCGGAACAACTCAAGCAACTTACCTACAACCTAAAGGATGCTGTCATCGATCAGCCCTACCGTCCGGGAGGTTGGACCATTCGGCAGTTGGTGCACCATATTTCCGACAGCCATACGCACTGTTACAATCGGGTGCGTTGGACGCTTACGGAAGACAATCCACTGATTAAGGCGTACGACCAGGATGCCTTTGCCCAAATGTACGACTACCAAAAAGCTCCCATTGCGTGGTCTATTTCGCACCTCGAAGCCATTCATCAAAAAATGGTATACATTTTTCGTAATCTTTCTGAAGATGAGTGGAACCGAACCTTCCGCCATCCCGAAACGGGTGAGGAAATCGCTTTAAAATCTATGGTGATGCTCTACGCTTGGCACAGCATGCACCATTTTGCCCACATCAAAAACGCCTTGAAAAAATAATCTAGGAGGCTTTCCACTTGATGTTGCAGCCCATACTGGGCTTTTGGTCCGTTCGTTGTGGATGGTTGTTCAACACGTTGTCCAAGGCTTCCCGCAAATCCCTCCCGTTAACGGGGATGCCATTTCCGGGGCGGGAATTGTCCATTTGCCCGCGATAGACCAATTTCAATTGGTCATCAAAGAGGTAGAAGTCGGGAGTGCAGGCCGCATCATAGGCTTTGGCCACTTTTTGTGTTTCATCGTATAAATAGGGAAAGGGGTATTTCTGTTCTTGGTCCGTGCGGTACATGGCATCCGGTCCGTCTTGGGGGTATGCCTTGGCATCGTTACTACTAATGGCGATAAATGAAAAACCCGTAACCCGATAGTCGTGTGCAATGCGCACCAATTCCTCATTTACATGTTTTACGTAAGGACAATGGTTGCAGAGGAACATGACCACAGTGCCTTTTTTACCTTTCAATTGTTTTAGGGAAAAGGTGTTCTTGGTTACCGTGTCCATTAAGCAGAAATCCGGCGCTTGGGTACCAAGGGGAAGCATGTTGGAAGGGGTAAGTGCCATGGAGTCTTTTTGAATATTGGTTGAAAATTTACGAATAAAGTTACACCCAAAGAACGATGAAAAGGTTGTTTTTGGGAAGAAAATGTGTTATCTTTTTGAAAACAAATGTTTTATGGAACGGTATTACGATTCCTTGTCTGTGGCGATCACCGCCCTCCAAAAGGAAGGTTATGTGGAGGATTTCAATGTGTATTTTGAAAAATGGGCAGCAGGAAGGCCGACCCCCGATTTGAAGGTGGAAGACATGGATGTGATACAATACTATCGGTTTGAAGGAATGACGAATCCTTCAGACAATTCAATTCTGTATGTTATTGAAGTTCCAAATGGAATGAAAGGCCTTTTGGTTGATTCGTATGGTGGTAAAACCAGTAACCTTCCGGAAGAGCTGCTTCGAAAACTCAAAATGAGTTAACACTACATTTCGTCACCAAAAAAGAGGGCATTCATCAACAGTTTGTTGGTTCCGTACCAAAACGCCCTGAAATTGGTATTGTCTGTAAAATAAATCACTTTTCCTTTCCCCAAACCATTCACTTTAAAGGGTACCGTACTGGGTATGAGGGTTTGGTTCTTTTTGGAAATGTAACCACTCATCAAGGGATTTGAAGTGTACTGGATAGGATTATTGTAACTATTTTTGTCGGCCTCCACAAACAAGGTCGTGTTTCGGAAGAGGGCCAAGCGATCGTTTTTGAACCCAAAATTGATAGGGTGGGAGCGGTCCAGTTTGGCTTCAAAAATGGCACCTCCAATCACCTGGGCCCCGTTGTAATCTTCTTTTTGTTCAAAGGAAATGTGATTGGCAGAATCCTTTAGGGTTTTAAACTTCATTTTCAGTAATTCCGTAGCGTTAAGCCATTTTCCGGCACCCCTGTAGGCGACGAGTGTTCCGCCGGCCTGAACCCAGTTTTTCAATTTTTCGGTCACCGATGGATCGGGTCCTCCACCCCAAAAAGCTGGAGCAATGATGTCTGTATACCCACTGATGTCGGTTCTTGCCACATCGTCCAATTCCAGTTTGGTAATGGTCATGGCATACCGTGTGTCAAGCAAGTGCCAAATTTCTCCAGCATCGTATGCATTAACACCGTCACCTACCAAAACGGCTACTTTCTGCGGTTTTAAGGTCCTAAATTGGCGGCTTCCCAAATCGACTCCTTGGGTAAGCCCTGTAGTTACCGAATGGATGTTCACAAAGTTTTCAAGTGCTACCTTTTCCATCAATTTCAACAATTCCGATTCGTCGAGTACTTGGTTTTGTACTGGAATCATGAGGGTCCCGTAATCGTAGGTCTTGCCCTCCAAATTAAATGGCTGCATGGAAACCTTCACCCGTACCCCGCTTTCCAATAAGGTGTTTAAGGCTTTTGGGGTATAATATTCATGCCATTCCATCAAATAGGCGTAGGCATTGGCGTGAGGCAAGTTTGGACGCGTCATGGTTAACTGGGTTACTTCAGTACCAATTTTAGTTGTTGAAGTATCTTCGTAATCTACATTGAAGGCCATGGGAAACGTCCAAGCACTGATGTCGTAAAACAAACTGTCCTGAAACGCCGTACGTTTTTCGAACATCGCTTTGATGAGGCGGTATTGACGTTGGTTCTTGGGAACTGCATACGCATAGCCCTTCTTGTAGTTTTTACCTCCCGAGGCATAACTTTCTTTAAGTTCGTATAATTGAATGTGATGCCGTTTTAGAATTTCAGCCAGATGGTAGGTTTTGGCAGCGTCTTTTTCATCCCCAAAAACGATAACGCCGCTGTCTTTGGAAGCTTCCAAGCGCGCATTTTTGTAAAAGTCCCGTTGGTAATCCAGTAAGGCATCTTTGAGGGCCATGGCAGCTTTAAGGGTGGAAAGACCTGCGGTAAACTGATTGCGAATGGTAAATGGAAAAGTAAGCAACCCATTGTCGCTGTTTTGTGCATGGCCTCTTGAGGAGGCTTGTTCAAAAAGGATTCCGATGCCACCATTAACGTCCGGGAACGTAGAACCCTTTCCGTAGTAAAAATCGTCATAGTCCTCTTCGGTGTAGTAGAGGCTTCCCAAATTATCAAAAGCTGCCGCATGGAATGTTCCGATCGCAGCGGTAAGCTCCTGGTTTTTCTTAGGGGTCAGTGGGTGGGTTCTTGAAGGGATTCCGGGTTGAAAGAAAAACGTGGAATTGGTTCCCATCTCATGGTGGTCCGTTAGGATGTTTGGGTACCACTGGTGAAACGTTTCGATACGTGCCCTGCTCTCGGGCAATTGGGCAGGGAGCCAGTCGCGGTTGAGATCGAACCAATAGTGATTGGTCCTTCCTCCAGGCCAGACCTCATGGTATTCTCGGTCGTTGGGATCGGGATTGATGTGTACGCTTTTGTGCATATTGGCCCAAGTGGAAAAACGTTGTAGCCCGTCCGGATTGAAAGAAGGGTCGAAAAGGATGATGGTATTTTGAAGCAGTTCCTCCATCTTTGGCCCCTCAGCTGCTGCTAGGTAGTATGCCAATGCCAATCCTGCATTGGCTCCGCTGGGTTCGTTTCCATGGATCGAAAAACCTTGATACACCACAACCGGCATGGAATTGGTCTCTAGGGTTTCCGAGCCTTTTTCAAGCAGTTGGAGGTGTTTTTGCCTAATAGATTCTAGCTTCGCATGATTGGCAGGAGTGGTTATGGTAAGTAGTAATAGGGGGCGACCTTCAAAAGTGGTACCCCGGTTTTCAATGGCAATACGGTCGCTTGCAGCATCCAAGGCATAGAGGTATTGAACCAATTTGTCGTGCGTTACATGCCATTCGCCCACTTCATAGCCTAGGATGCTTTTTGGGGTTGGAATAGCGGGGTTGTAGGTTACATCAGTAGGCAGGTAATAGGAGAGGGTTACGTTTTGGTTCTGTGCAATTAGAAGGGATGTAAACAATAGGCAGGCGGACAAAAAGGATTTTCTCATGGTAATACATTGGAATTTTTTAAAGATAAAAAAACCGCCACATTTCTGGGCGGTTTTGATTTCCAAATAGAAAAATATTATATGTCATCAAAATCGACATCGGTAAAACTGGAAGTTTCCGAAGTTTCGTGAACGTCCTCATCTTCCTCGTCCCCAAGTTCCCTTTTGTAATCTTTTTGATGGCGTTCGCTGATAACCTCATCCCCTTTTTCGTCCAACACGTATTGAATCATTTCATCCAAATTTTCCTTGAAATCGGCAAAGTCTTCCTTGTACAGGTAAATCTTGTGCTTTTTGTAGTGAAATGAACCGTCTTCGTTGGTAAACTTTTTACTTTCGGTAATGGTTAGGTAGTAATCTCCTGCTTTGGTTTCACGGACATCAAAAAAATAAGTGCGTCGTCCAGCACGCATCACTTTAGAATAAATTTCTTCTTGCTCCATCATAGATTGCTGACTCATATAAGGTTAATTTTTACTTAACATTTAGCCAAAAATCTAAAAAAAAACCAAATAAGCAAAAGAAACTTTACAATTCTTTTTCCAAAAGCTGTTTGTGGTAAAGGTCTTTGTAATACCCTTGTTGAGTTACCAACTCAGTATGAGAACCTTGCTGAATGATACTTCCCTTTTCAAGAACCAGAATCCTATCGGCATTCTTTACGGAGGAAACACGGTGACTTACAATGAGCGTTGTTTTATTTTGTGAAATGCGATGGAGGTTCTGTAGGATTTCTTCCTCGGTTTCGGTATCGACCGCACTTAAACAATCGTCGAAAAGGAGGATTTTTGGGTCTTTAATAATGGCCCTAGCAATTGAAACCCTCTGCTTTTGCCCACCACTCAAAGAAATTCCCCTTTCTCCCAAAATGGTTTCGTAGCCGTTTTGAAAGCCTTCGATGTTTTTGTGTACCGCCGCATTCTTTGCAGCTTGGATGATTTCTTCCCTTGTGGCGTTCCCTTTCCCAAACTTAATATTGTTCTGAATGGTATCGCTGAATAAAAATGCGTCCTGGGGAACATAGCCAATAGCCCCTCTTAAATCTTCCAAATGATGGTCAATTGCTGGCACATCGTCAATCAAATAATAGCCATCGGTTACATCATAAAGCCTACCGATGAGTTCTAGGATGGTCGATTTTCCAGAGCCCGTATTCCCTATTATAGCGAGGGTCTCGCCCGGTTTGATTGTAAATGATACCCCTTTCAAGGCCTGTATCTTAGTATCTGGGTAGGTAAAGCTTACATTTTGAAAGGTGATCTTACCAACAATCTCCCGGTGGGTGGTTGCATGATTTTTGATTTCTGGCGTTACTTTTAGAAATTCGTTGATGCGTTTTTGGGAAGCTTCAGCCTGTTGCACCATGGAAGATACCCATCCCACAATGGCCACCGGCCAGGTAAGCATGTTTACATAGATCAAAAACTCGACGATCGTACCGAATTCAATGGCACCATCCATAAATTGTTTTCCGCCTACATACACCACAATGATATTGCTTACCCCAATCAGTAAGATCATCAAAGGAAAAAACAGCGCCTGCACTTTAGTAAGGTCGATGTTTTTGTCCTTGCTGCCATTGGAGAGCTCTTCAAACTGTATTTGGGTTCGGGGTTCCAAACCGTAGGCCTTTATCACTGAAATTCCGCTGAAACTTTCCTGGGTAAACGTTGTAAGTTTGGAAAGGTACTGTTGCACCACGGTACTGCGTTTGTGGATGGCCACACTTAATCGGTAAATACTGATGGATAAAATAGGAAGTGGTGCTACGGCATACAATGTTAGGATTGGGGCCGTATAAATCATGTAACTGATGGCCACCACAAACAACGTAACGGTAGTTGTGCTGTACATGAGGGCTGGACCTGCATACATACGTACTTTGGAAACATCCTCACTGATGCGGCTCATCAAATCGCCTGTGCGGTTTTGCTTGTAAAAACTGAGTGACAATCGCTCGTATTGTTGAAATACTTCATTCTTCAAATCGAATTCGATGAATCTTGAAATGACAATGATGGTTTGGCGCATCAAAAACGTAAAAAAACCGGAAAGTAATGCAGCTCCAAGAATCAACAAAATATTGATAAAAAGCTGGTGTTTGAGTGCCTCCATGGAAATTTCCCCATCAAAATTTGCACGGATGGCATCCACTGAATCCCCAATCTTGGCAGGTACCACAATTCTGAACACGGTTGCAATGGCGGTAATGAAGAGCCCAGCAAACAACCGGCCCCTGTATTTGTAGAAATACTTGTTGAGGTGTTTTAATTCCTTCATGCCTTCCTAAAAATTATTAACAGATTATCAATTTTAAGATAATTTTTTTGTGGGCAATCCATTAAACAGATAATTTTGCGCGTTGTTTTTAACAAATTCATAAATGATAACAGAAGTCATTAGTTCCAAGGAGCTAAAAAAAATGGATCCTGTATTTGGACAGGCCTCTTTTGACAATCACGAACAAATTGTATTCTGTAACGACAAAGATACAGGATTGCGTGCAATAATCGGTATCCACAATACGGTTTTGGGCCCTGCATTGGGCGGCACTCGAATGTGGCAATACGCCTCTGAGTGGGATGCGTTGAATGACGTACTGCGTCTTTCCCGTGGGATGACCTACAAATCGGCCATTACAGGATTGAACCTTGGAGGGGGTAAAGCGGTGATTTTGGGAGATGCCAAAACCCAAAAAACCCCTGAACTGATGTTAAGGTTTGCACATTTCGTACATTCCTTAGGGGGAAAATACATTACTGCGGAAGATGTTGGAATGGAAACTGCCGATATGGACTTGGTGCGTTCAATAACCCCTTATGTAACGGGTATTTCAGAAAGCAATGGGGGGGCAGGGAACCCTTCACCCATCACCGCTTATGGTGTTTTTATGGGGATGAAAGCTGCTGCAAAGTATTCCTTCGGGAGTGATGTCTTGGAAGACAAAGTGGTGTATGTTCAAGGTATTGGCAACGTAGGCGAAGCACTGGTGGAGCATTTAACGAACGAAGGAGCCAAAGTTTACATCGATGATATCAATCGTGAGCGGTTGGAATGGGTTCGTGATAAATACCATGCCACTATTTACGAAGGCCCAAATATGTATAGCGAAGCTATGGACATCTATGCGCCCTGTGCCTTGGGAGCCACCATAAACGACACTACCATAGGACAACTTAAGGCAAAAGTTATTGCCGGTGCTGCCAACAACCAGTTGGCCGATGAGAAAAAGCACGGAAAATTGCTTTTGGAACGTGGCATTGTTTATGCTCCCGACTTTCTGATCAACGCAGGAGGGATCATCAATGTGTATGCAGAATTAGAAAATTACGGCAAGAAAGAAATCATCCGTAAAACCGAAAATATCTACAACACGACCCTGGAAATTCTTGCCAAGGCAGAAGCCCAGCACATTACAACGCATCAAGCGGCTTTTGAAATTGCACAGGCACGCATTGATGCCCGAAAAAATGAAGGCTAATAAAAACGATTAATTAATTCCTATATTTGCAACGCACAAGCTATTCCTTGTGCGTTGTTTTTATCACCAAAAAGTTCTTTGTCAAATGCTTACTCGAAGACATATCAGGGTTAAGGTGCTGCAATCGCTCTACGCTTATTACCACACCGATGAACACCTTTTGGATAAACAGGAAAAATTTCTTCAATACAGCATTGGGCAAATCAAAGACCTTCATGCTTTACTACTAGAACTCATGGTGGCCATTAGGGACCATGCAAGGGATTATCTCGAAAAATCCCAGAAAAAACATTTGGCTACCAGTGATGAAAAAAACCCCAGCCGCACTTTTGTGGACAATAAAATCTTTGAGTTGCTTTCGGAAGATGCTTTGCTGAAGGTGTACCTTAAAAACCGAAAGCTCAACCATTGGAAGCAAAACGATGAGTACGTTTCGCTACTTTTCAATGAACTGCGGCAACAACCTTGGTACGATACCTATCTGAAGGAAGGCAATAGCAACTTCAAAAACGATTTGGATTTTGTTATTCGCCTTTACAAGGAAATTATTGCACCCAACGAAAAACTCTACGAATACATAGAAGACAAAAGCCTCACTTGGATTGATGATTTTCCAATGGTAAATACCGCTATTGTTAAGACACTCAATAAGCTTTCACCCAAAAAAGGGCCTGCGCTGTTTGATCCTGAAATTTACAAGGATGAAGACGATAGGGAGTTTAGTTTGCAACTTCTGCGGAAAGTCATTCTTAATGATGAAAAGCTAGTCAAGGAAATTGATGGGAAAACCCCAAATTGGGATAAGGAACGGATTGCCGATCTGGATTTGATCATCCTTAAAATGGGAATTGCAGAGTTTTTGTTTTTCCCCTCCATCCCCGTGCGGGTCACCATCAATGAATACTTGGAGATTTCCAAGGAATATGCCACCCCAAAGAGCAGTGTGTTCATTAATGGGATATTGGACCATATCGTAAAGGATTTTACACGGGATGGCAAATTGAATAAAATTGGCCGCGGACTTACATAAAAGCAAAAAAATACCTACATTAGCGGCTCTTTAAAAGCAAACCATATTAATTAAATTTAAGTATAAGACTATGAAAAAAACCGTTTTTATTGCTGTAGCGTTAATGGCTTTGGTTTTTACCTCCTGTAAAGACAATGCAGCCGATAAAGTAAATGATGAAAACGTAGCTGCTGCTGCCGAAAGGGATGCCAATTCCGGAAAATTTCCAGTGATGGCCTTCGAAGAAACTTCTTTTGACTTCGGTACCATCGAACAAGGTGTTGCACAACAACATGTTTTTAAATTCACGAATACCGGAGAATCCGATCTAGTGATTGTGGATGCCAAGGGAAGCTGTGGTTGTACGGTACCCGAATGGCCTAAAGCCCCTATTGCCGCTGGAGCTGATGGTGAAATTTTGGTAAAATTCAACGGGAGTGGAAAAAACCAGATTTCCAAAACCGTTACCATTACCTGTAACACCGAAAAAGGGAAGGAAACGCTAAGTATCAAAGCCTTTGTAAATCCTAAGGAAGGTGCTGCCGATACCAAGTCGCCCATCAAAGTAAACTAATTCAGTAAATTCCAGAACATTGCAAAATAGTCTCATTCCGTTATTATTGATGTTTGTGGTGGTCTATCTCTTTATGATTCGACCACAAATGAAACGGGCCAAACAAGAAAAGCAGTTTGCCGCAGATTTGAAAGTAGGCGACAAGGTTGTCACCAAAAGTGGCTTGCACGGGAAAGTACTTCAAATTAGTGATGATGGAACTTGCATCATCGAGTCTGGTGCTGGAAAGATGAAATTTGAGCGTTCTGCAATTTCCATGGAGTTGAGTAAAAAGCAAAAAGACGCCAAGTAGAAGGCGTGCTTTCAAAGTAAAAAAACCTCCGAAAACTCGGAGGTTTTTTTATGGTATTGCATTGAGAATTATTGCTTAGCAACCAGTTGGGCAATGTTTACAATTACCTCGATGGCCTTTTGCATACTTTCTACGGGTACATATTCAAAGCGACCATGAAAATTATGTCCCCCAGCAAAAATATTAGGGCAAGGGAGGCCCATAAAGCTTAATTGAGATCCATCGGTTCCCCCACGGATGGGCTTGATGATGGGTTTCACCCCTGCTTTTTTCATCGCTTCCTCAGCTATGGAGACGATATGCATTACCGGTTCAATTTTTTCACGCATGTTAAAGTATTGATCCTTGATCTCTACCGAAATCCGGTCTGTTCCATATTGGGCATTCAATTCATTCGCCAACTCCTGCATCATGCTTTTACGCGCTTCAAAATGTTCGCGATCGTGATCGCGAATGATGTATTGTAAAATGGTGCGATCTACCGTACCCTTAATTTGGTGCAAGTGAAAAAAGCCTTGCCTGCCTTCAGTGTGTTCTGGGGTTTCCATTCTGGGTAGGGAATTGATGTAATCGGTGGCCAAATACATGCTATTTATCATCTTTCCTTTGGCATATCCTGGATGTACAATTTTTCCTTGAATCGTTACCACGGCTCCGGCAGCATTAAAATTTTCGTATTCCAATTCTCCAATTTGGCTGCCATCCATTGTATAGGCCCAATCGGCCCCAAACTTTTGGACATCAAATTTGTGGGCACCCCTTCCAATCTCTTCGTCGGGTGTAAACCCTACCCGTATTTTTCCGTGTTTGATTTCAGGGTGTTGAATAAGGTACTCCATTGCAGAAACGATTTCCGCAATGCCTGCCTTATCGTCTGCCCCCAAAAGTGAGGTGCCATCAGTGGTAATCAACGTTTTTCCTTTGTAAAACAATAAATCATCAAAATCCTTGGGCGATAAAACAATTCCTTCTTTTTCATTGAGCATGATATCCCCCCCGTCATAGTTTTTAACTATTTGTGGTCTTACATTGGCCCCTGTAAAATCGGGAGAAGTATCAAAATGGGAGATAAAGCCTACGGTAGGAACCTCGATATCCAAATTGCTTGGCAGTGTGGCCATAATATACGCATGGTCATCAATGGTTACCTCTTCCATGCCAATTTCCTTGAGTTCCTTTACCAATACATTGGCTAAGTCCCATTGTTTTTTGGTGCTCGGTGTGGTATCGGAAGTTGGGTCGCTTTCCGTATCGATGGTAACGTAACGGGTAAAGCGATTGATAAGATGGTCTGTGTTGATCATTGCGAGTAATTTGAGCACAAATTAAAGAATAAGCCCTTAAAAAGTAAGTCTTTTAATAGTATTTTTGTACCAGATTTTTCAACCGATGTACAAATTCCTGATTCGCCCTTTCCTTTTCTTATTCGACCCAGAGCGCATCCATCACTTTACATTTAAAATGATAAAAGTGCTGCACCAATTGGGATTTGGATTTTTTTTTCGCGGATGCTATCGCCTCACGCATCCAAAACTTAGAAGGGAACTTTTCGGGATCCACTTTCCAAATCCGGTGGGCCTCGCAGCAGGATTTGACAAAGATGCTAAACTCTATAAGGAATTGTCGAGTTTTGGATTTGGTTTTATAGAAATAGGAACCCTTACTCCCAAGCCCCAGGCTGGAAACCCTAAAAAGCGACTCTTTCGCTTAAGGGAAGACCAAGCACTGATCAATCGAATGGGTTTTAACAACGAAGGGGTAGAAAAGGCAGTGACTAGGTTGAAAAAGAACAAGCGTGTTATTGTAGGGGGAAATATTGGAAAAAATAAAACGACTTCAAATGAAAACGCCGCAACGGATTACCTTTTTTGTTTTGAATCCCTTTTCGAGTACGTAGATTATTTTGTGGTCAATGTTAGCTCTCCCAACACGCCCAACCTTAGAGCCCTACAGGACAAGGAGCCTCTTATGCAACTCCTGCGCACGTTGCAATTGGCCAATGCCGAAAAACCAAAATCGAAACCCATACTTTTGAAGATAGCACCCGATCTTACCGATGCACAGTTACTGGACATCATTGAAATAGTGCAGGAAACCAAGATTGATGGGGTAATTGCCACCAATACGACCCTCTCCAGGGAAGGTTTGCAGTCCCAAAACCATTCGGAAGTGGGTGGCTTAAGTGGAAAACCATTGAAAACACGCGCCACGGAGGTCATTCGTTTTTTAGCAGCGAAGAGCCAAAATGCCTTTCCCATTATTGGAGTTGGAGGGATTCACTCTGTGGATGATGCATTGGAAAAATTGGAGGCTGGGGCCTCGTTGGTACAATTGTATACAGGATTCATTTACGAAGGACCTTCTTTGGTGAAGCGGATTAACAAAGCACTGCTCAAGAAATAATTTATGTGGGAAAATTTGGCCTCTTTTTCTTTCATTTCTTTTTTGTTGGCACTTTCACCGGGACCGGATAATATTTATGTATTGACCCAATCCTTGTCGTATGGAGTAAAAAGCGGCATCGCAACCACCATGGGCTTGGTTTCAGGATGTGTGGTCCACACCACGTTGCTGGCATTTGGGGTTTCCGCAATCATTGCTGCTTCCGAAACGGCCTTGTTTGTGATCAAGATCATAGGGGCTGTTTATCTTTTTTATTTGGCCCTAAGGGTTTTCCGAAGCAACGCATCCATAGAATTGTCCGGAAAAGTACCGGGAAAAAATCAATGGGAACTTTTTAAAATTGGTTTGGTAATGAATCTGGTCAATCCCAAGGTGCTGCTCTTTTTTTTGGCTTTTTTCCCAATTTTCTTATGGGACCCAACCTCTGGGACCATCGGGCAGTTTTATTTACTGGGAGGCACTTTCATGATTATTGCATTTTTGGTCTTTTCGCTGATAGCCGTCTTGGCAGGGCGTATTTCTTCTTTTTTACTGAAATACAAAAAAATGGGACTTTTCCTGAAATGGTTGCAGATATCGGTCTTTCTGGGGATTGCCCTTTTCATTGTTCTGGGGTAAATATTTAAGTATTTTTTCATTTTAAAAGGATGTGGGCATCCTTCGGAATTTTTATCTTTACGTGATGCAAGACGTAAAGCTTATCGAATGTCCGCGCGATGCCATGCAAGGGATCAAGGAATGGATTCCGACGGAGAAAAAGGTACAGTACATTCAAGCTTTATTGCGTTGTGGGTTTGATACCATCGACTTTGGAAGCTTTGTATCGCCCAAAGCCATCCCGCAAATGCAAGATACGGCTGAAGTATTGCAGGCTCTGGACCTTTCGCAAACCGAGAGTAAATTATTGGCCATTGTGGCCAATTTACGGGGGGCCGAAAATGCTCTTGCGTTTCCCGAAATTGATTATTTGGGGTACCCTTTTTCAATTTCAGAAAACTTTCAGATGCGGAATACCCATAAAACCATTGCACAGTCTATTCAAGTTCTCGAGGAAATACTGGCCTTGGCCCAAAGTTGCCAAAAAGAGGTAGTAACTTACCTTTCGATGGGTTTTGGGAACCCCTACGGAGATCCTTGGAGTGTTGAAATAGTGGCGAGGTGGGCCGAAAGGTTATCCGATATGGGGGTCCGTACCTTATCGCTTAGCGACACGGTAGGTTCTTCAACAGCCGAGGTAATTGCATATCTTTTCTCCAATTTGATTCCACGCTATCCAAACATCGAATTTGGAGCGCACCTGCATACCACCCCAAGCAGCTGGTTTGAAAAAGTAGACGCGGCATTCAAAGGTGGCTGCCTTAGGTTCGATGGGGCCATACAAGGATTTGGTGGTTGCCCCATGGCCAAGGATGAATTGACCGGTAACATGCCCACCGAAAAAATGCTAAGCTATTTCACTACGGAAAAAATAAATACCCACATCCATACCATGGCTTTCGAAAGTGCACACAATGAAGCCTCAAAAATATTTTTAAAATACCACTAATATGATAAAATACCCCTTATTGATTGTTGTTTTGATGGTTGCCCTATCCTGTAAGGTTTCCCTGCATGTTAATGATGATAAAGTAAAGGACGATGGCGCGATTACCTTCAAATTTGTACAAATCAACGATGTCTATGAAATCGCCCCACTTGGTGGTGGAAAATATGGAGGAATGGCACGCGTGGCCCATGTGGTAGATTCGATAAAGACGAAGGAGCCCAACACCTTTCTTTTTTTGGCAGGCGATTTTTTGAATCCCTCCTTATTGGGAACCATCAAATACCAAGGCGAACGGATTTATGGAAAACAAATGGTGGAAGTGATGAATGCCATGGGCTTTGAATTGGTCACTTTTGGAAACCACGAATTCGATATTAGCATGGAGGCGCTCCAAGACCGAATGGATGAGTCCAATTTTTATTGGACTTCCGCCAATTGCTTTCAACAGTTGGAAGACGGTCCTCGTTCTTTCCATTTCGTAAGGGGAGGAGATACCATCCCAGTCCCCGAAACCTATACCCTGCACCTTTCCGATAAGGATAGTACCCAAGTGGATATCGGTTTCTTTAGTGTTACCCTGCCTTCAAACCCTAGGGATTTTGTGTATTATGGCGACGTATTTTTGGAAGCAGGAAGTGCGTATACTTCATTGCAAATGCAACAGGTCGATATCATCATGGGGCTTACTCATGTTGCGATAGACGAAGATGTGGAATTGGCGAAGCGTTTTCCCAAAATTTCGTTCATAATGGGAGGACACGAACACAACAACATGTTAGTGGAATCTGGCAATGCCAAGATTGCTAAAGCCGATGCCAATGCCAAGACCATTTACATCCATACCTTTACTTTCAATAAAAAAACGAACTTCCTGAAAATTGATTCGGAATTGTTTCCCATTGATGACAGAATTACCGAAAAGCCCTCCGTAAAAGCCATTGTCGACAAGTGGGAATCGATTTTGAACACCCAAATTAAGGAAGTGGTGGAAAACCCCAACGAAATTGTGTACCATGCCGAGATTCCATTAGACGGTACGGACAGTGCCAGTAGGGGTATTCAAACCAATTTGGGGAGCATCATTACCCAAGCTATGTATTGGTCGTTCGACGAACCAGTCGATGCTGCATTGGTAAATGGGGGTTCCATCCGCTTGGACGATATGCTTTCGGGCAACGTGACCAGTTTGGACATTTTTCGGGTATTGCCTTTCGGGGGCAGTGTGGTGCGTGCCGATGTTACCGGCAAATTGCTGAAAGAGGTTTTGGATTATGGGCTGGCCCAGCGTGGTGAAGGGGCCTACCTGCAACGCTATAATTTTACCCGCGCTGAGGATGGCTCATGGTTATTGGAAGGTCATCCCATAGACGAAGCCAAAATCTATAAGATTGCCTTTAGTGATTTTTTGTTGAAGGGATATGACATTCCTTTCTTGAAACCGGACAATAAAGGAGTCATCAATGTTTATCACCCAAATGAAAACGAACCTGCTCACGATATTAGAAAAGCAGTTATTGTATATCTTAAATCCTTAAAGAAATGAAGAAAATCCTGAAATACATTTTAATCATTGCTCTGGTAGCTTTGGTGGTCATCCAATTCATCCGCCCTGAAAAAAATGAAGGCGGCTATGAAAGTGTGAATGCCTTTTTGGAAGAAACCAAACCTTCTTCCGAAGTCGCGGCTTTATTGAAAAGCCATTGTTACGACTGCCATAGCAACCAAACCGTCTATCCCTGGTATGCTGAAGTGGCCCCATTTTCATTTTGGTTGGCCGATCATGTGAAAGATGGGAAGAAGCATTTCAACGTTTCCGATTGGGCACAGTATTCCGCCAAGCGGAAAGACCACAAGCTTGAAGAATTGGTGGAGGAAGTAGAACAGGGTGAAATGCCCTTGCCCTCTTATACTTGGATGCATGGAAATTTGTCGAAAGAAGAACAAAAACTCATGATGCAATGGGCGCAGGTAGCCCGGCTTCAGTATAAAATGGAGTTGGAGCAACTGGAAGATTAGCCATGTTTGGCATTGATTGCTGAATGCGATTTGAATTTATGGCAAGTGTATTTCAACAAATAGTTGTATATTTGCACGCAATTAAATAATAATCGCTTCCGTACTTCGAAGCCTAATTTAATTGCGATGACTGCACACGAAAACAAAATTCTAGGAGAAGGCTTAACGTACGACGATGTTCTTTTGGTACCTGCTTATTCGGAAGTATTGCCAAGGGAAGTTTCCATTGCCACCAAGTTCAGTAAAAATATTTCGTTGAACGTACCGGTAGTTTCGGCCGCCATGGATACCGTAACCGAAAGTGCCATGGCCATTGCCATGGCTCGTGAAGGAGGAATTGGGGTCTTACATAAAAACATGACTATCGAGCAACAGGCTGCTGAGGTTCGAAGGGTAAAACGAGCGGAAAGCGGGATGATCCAAGATCCGGTGACCCTAAAAAAGACCAATACGGTTGGTGACGCCCAAAATACCATGCGTGAGTACAGCATTGGGGGCATTCCGATTGTAGACAACCAACACAAACTTATTGGTATTGTGACCAACAGGGACCTGCGTTTTGAGAAAAATTTCAACAGAAAGCTTGAAGAAGTCATGACGGCTACCAATCTTGTTACTGTTGGAAAAGGCACTTCGTTGAAAGATGCTGAAATCATTCTTCAGGAAAATAAAATAGAAAAACTGCCCGTGGTGGCAGACGATGGTACCCTCCTGGGGTTGATTACCTTTAGGGACATCACCAAGCTTACCCAAAAACCCATTGCCAACAAGGATGCTTTAGGAAGGCTTCGTGTTGCTGCTGCCATTGGTGTTACCGCTGATGCCTTGGATAGGGCAGAGGCATTGGTAAACGCACAGGTAGATGCGGTAATCATTGATACCGCTCATGGGCATACCAAAGGAGTGGTTGCCATATTAAAAGAAGTAAAGAAAAAATTCCCCGGATTGGACGTGGTGGTTGGCAACATTGCCACAGGAGAAGCTGCCAAATACCTTGTTGAGGCTGGTGCCGATGCCGTGAAAGTAGGGATTGGTCCGGGTTCTATTTGTACCACGCGCGTAGTAGCTGGGGTTGGTTTCCCACAATTTTCTGCAGTTCTGGAAGTAGCTGCTGCGATCAAAGGTTCTGGAGTTCCGGTGATTGCCGATGGTGGCATCCGTTATACCGGAGACATTCCCAAAGCCATTGCAGCAGGGGCAGACAGTGTAATGTTGGGCTCGTTGTTGGCGGGCACCAAGGAATCGCCAGGTGAGACCATTATTTACGAAGGGCGGAAATTTAAATCCTACCGCGGCATGGGCAGTGTTGAAGCCATGAAACAAGGTTCCAAAGACCGTTATTTTCAAGATGTGGAGGACGATATCAAAAAGTTGGTTCCCGAGGGCATCGTAGGACGGGTACCCTACAAAGGCGATTTGGTGGAAAGCATGACCCAATTCATTGGCGGTCTTCGTGCCGGAATGGGTTACTGTGGTGCCAAGGATATTGAAACCTTAAAAGCAACCGGAAAGTTTGTGAAAATAACTGCGGCAGGGATTCATGAAAGTCACCCGCATGATGTAACCATCACCAAGGAAGCTCCTAATTATTCAAGATAAAAAAAAGCTCCATTTGGAGCTTTTATTATTGTTTTGGGAAAACAAATTTTTATTCTTCCTGTTTCACTTCGATCCCCATTTCTTTGAGCACCGCCAGGGTTAGGTCAAAACGGTTGTCGATGTAGACCACATTATTGTCACGGCGCAAAACTTGGGTATAGGCTTCAGCTTGTGCCACTTTTTCTAGGGCTCCCCCAACTTTATCGTATAGGGGCTGCATGAATTCCTCTTGTTTTAAAACAATGAGTTGGTTGCCGTTTTGTTGGAATTTGTTGAGATCGTCTTCCATGGAAATCAACGAATCCTGACGTTCTTTCTTCTGCTTAATGGTAAGTAAAGCCTCGTCTTCCTTAAATTTTCCAACCGCTGTTTGATACGCGGTCATTTTTTGGTCAAACTGTTTCTGTAGGTCGCCTGTGTAGGTTTCGACTTGCTTTTGGACATCGACCAGTTCGGGCATTTTACTTAAAATGAAGTCAATGTCTATAGTTCCCACTTTGGTTTGGGCAAAGCCAGACATGCAGATAAACAGAAAAAGGATGTTGAAGTATTTCATGATAGTGTATTTTCTTGGCGCAATTATAAGGTAAATTTAGGGATATTGAAAAAAATTAAGAAGTTGTTAATACTTTAATTTTCCGGAAAGTAACGTTGTCCGCGATGGGGTTTTAGGATTTCGCGTAAGTGCATTACCTGTTCATTGGGCACAATCATAAAGGCCATGTAGTGCCCATCAACAATCTTTGAAGTACCTGTGGTTACGGTCTCCAAGCATTCAGAAATGGCAAATTCTCCCACATGCTTTTCATGGTGCTTTGCAATAGCTTCGGCATTGGGCCCATAAAAGTCCCAGATCATTTTTACAGATTCCATCCGTGTTGCATTTTACAGTGAAAAGTTTTTCGTCTTTCAACCCTTTACCCAAATGGGTCAAATGGTTTAATTCACCACAAAAAACCTTCCCTTAAAAAAACATTCCTTGGCAGCTAAGGCGACGCAAGGTAGCAAAAAAGCTCATTCTTTTATGATAACGTTCTGTTAACCCACTTGTGAAAGGTTATGTTTTTATTATTTTTGCGGTGCTTTTAAATAATCTTAACCATGAAGAAAATCCTTTTGCTTAGTTTTTTGGCTTTGATAGCTTCCACTTCGGTTTTTTCCCAAAAGAAGCACGATGTGCTGTTAACCATAGACGACAAGCCAATCTATGCCAAAGAGTTTGAAGCCATTTACAAAAAGAACCTCGACTTGGTGCAGGACGAAGAGCAAAAATCCATCGACGGTTACCTCAAGCTGTTCATTGATTATAAACTGAAGGTAGCTGAAGGGTATGCACAAGGTTTGGACCAAAAGGAAACCTACATCGGTGATTTTTCGCGTTATGAAGAACAATTGTCCAGGAATTACCTTTTTGAAGGTAAAGTTACTTCTGACATGGTGGAGGAAGCTTACAGCCGAAGCCTCGAACAAATTAACGCTTCCCATATTCTCATTACGTGTGGGTGGGATGCCTTTCCGCAGGATACTTTAGCAGCTTATAACAAAATAAAGACGCTTCGGGAACGGGCCTTGAAAGGGGAAGATTTTGCCACCTTGGCAAAAAACAACTCAGAAGACCCAGGAGGGAAGCAAAATGGAGGGGAATTGGGTTACTTTAGTGTATTCGACATGGTATACCCTTTTGAAAATGCAGCGTACAATACACCGGTAGGTGAAATTTCAGAAATTGTTCGCACCCAATTTGGTTACCACATCATTAAAGTAAACGAACGTCGAAAAACCCATCCCCCTATTGTTGTTTCGCACATCATGATTGTGGATCGAAAGGATTCCACAAACTTCAATGCCGAAGAGCGCATCAATGAGATTTATGGGCTTTTAAAGCAGGGAGAATCTTTTGAAGAATTGGCCAAAAAATATTCCGACGACCGAAATACCGCCCTTAATGGCGGACGCTTAAGGCCTTTTACCAAAGGGGAACTCAAAGCCCAGTCGTTTGAGGACACTGCTTTTTCCTTGCAAAACCCCGGAGACATTTCAGAACCTATTAAGACAAAGTTTGGTTGGCACATCATTCGGCTTGAGGAGAAAATGGACATGCCTCCTTTGGACGAAGTGCGTGAAAAGTTTGAGCGCAAGATTAAAGATGGTGATCGCGCCAAAGTTATCGTTAGCACCGTTAATGACAAAATAAAACACAAATTTGGGTTTCAGGGGTACGGCTATCTTCCGTTCTTCCAAAATTTCGTAACGGATAGCATTCTTAAAAAAAGATGGACCTATGAACCGCTTTCACCAAAAGAAAACAAGACCCTATTTACTATTGGGGACAAAGACTATCATTACAATGATTTTGCAGCGTATCTGGCAAAAAGACAGAATACGATTAGACCTTATCGTGATAAAATTACGGTCATTAAAATGCTCTATGATGAGTATGAAACGATGTCCCTTAAAAACTTTTACCGAGAAAATTTGGAAAAGGAAAACCCGGAGTATGCCTCTATTATCAACGAATACCGGGATGGATTATTAATTTTTGAAGTGATGGAAAAGAACGTTTGGGGAAAAGCAAAGGAAGATACCCTTGCACAACAACGTTATTTCGAAAACCACCGGCAGGATTACCAATGGAAGGAACGCATAAAGGGAGCAATTTATAGGACTTCCAACAAAGACGATTTGAACCAAGTAATGGATCTATTGAAGGAAAACAAGACCGGTGATGAAATTAAAAAACTCCTGAATACTGAAAATGTTAAGGTTCTGGTAACCAGTGGCACTTTTCAGACTGGGGCCAATGAATTGCCGGCAGGATATCAATTAAAAGTTGGGCAATCCAAAATATTTGAGGAAAATGGCTCGTTTACCATCGTAGAAGGAACGGAACTCCTTCCTCCAGGCCCCATGGAATTTGAGGAGGTAAAGGGAAGGGTTCTTACCGATTACCAAAATCTATTGGAAAAGGAATGGATGGAACAATTGCGGAATAAGTATACGGTTGAAGTGAACCAAAAAACACTCAAAAAAATCAAAAAAGAGCTAGGCTCCTAAATGAAGCAAATTGCGTGGCTTTTACTACTCTTACTGGCGGGTTCCTGTTCGTATTTTAAACAGGAAAGCCTCCAGAAACCTGTGGCTAGGGTCAACAATTCGTACCTATACGAAGAAGATCTAAAGCCCTTGCAGGAACAAATTGCCAGTAAGGAAGACAGCGCCCAATTGGTGAGTAATTTTATCAATAGATGGGCCACGCAACAATTGTTGATCAATCAAGCAAACATCAACCTTCCACAAGCCCAGTTGTCCGAATTTGAGAAATTGGTGGAGCAGTACAGAATCGATTTATATACGGAAGCCTACAAGAGTAGTATTGTGGCCCAGCAATTGGACAGCACTATCAGCAAAGCCGAGTTGCTGACCTATTACGAGCTTAACAAGGAAAATTTTAAACTCAATGACGAACTCTTGAAACTTCGTTACATCCAAGTAACCCCCAATTTTGCAAACTTGAATAAGCTCGTGGAGCATTTCAAGCGTTTCAACATGGAAGACCAAGACCGATTGAATGAATGGAGCATTCAATTTAAATCCTTCAGTCTCAATGATTCCACTTGGGTAAAAAAAGAGCATCTCGTGCAAAGCCTCCCCATAGTGTTGGAAGCTGGCGAGCATGTGTTAAAAAAAAGCAATTTTACGCAACTGCAAGATTCATTAGGAGTATATTTGGTGAAAATCGAAGACGTACTGGCGCGCAACGATATTGCCCCGTTACCCTATGTGGAACCAACGATACGACAAATCATTTTGAACAAACGAAAGCAAGAGCTAACAAAGAAACTTGAAAAGGACATTACCAAAGATGCAATTAGAAACAATACTTTTGAAATTTACCCGCAACACTAAATGGGCCATCTTCATCATTACTTTCTGTGTGGTGAGTATTCGAGCGCAACAGGTGGTTATCGATAGTACCAACGTCATTAAGGATGTGGCATCCACTCTAGCAGTTAAAAAAGATAGCGTAAAGCCATTCAAGCGTTTTAAGGCCGAAGGGGTTGCCGCAGTAATAGGAGAGTATGTGGTTTTGGATAGCGATATCGACAAAAGTTATCTGGAACTGCAACAACAAGGTATTTCCATTGAAGGAGTAACCCGCTGCCAATTATTGGGCAAATTGATGGAAGACAAGCTTTATGCCCATCAGGCCAAGATCGACAGTATTGAAGTTTCAGATGCCGAAATTACCTCCCGCATCGAACAGCAATTGGCCTACATCATCGAGCAATTTGGTGGCGACGAAGAAAAGGTTGCCATTTTTTACAAAAAAGACAACATCGAGGAATTGCGACAAGAACTTTTCCAAACCAACAAAATTATTTTCCTGGCCAATCAAATGCAGCAAAAGGTAGTGGAAAACGTTGAAGTTACCCCAGAGGAGGTGCGTCAGTTTTTCTTTTCCATACCCGAAGATGATCGCCCTGTATTTAGTGCCGAAGTGGAAGTAGCTCAAATTGTGATCGAACCCAAAATAACCGAAGAGGCGAAACTCAAGGTCATCGATCGCCTCAATGAAATGCGTCAGGACATTATTGAAAACGGGGCCAGTTTTTCAACCAAGGCCGTGCTGTATTCCAAAGACCCTGGTTCGGCTTCCAAGGGGGGGCTCATTCAGGGCATCAAAAGGAGTTCTCCTTTTGCCAAAGAATTTAAGGATGTAGCTTTTTCTCTTTTGGAAGGTGAAGTAAGTGAACCATTTGAAACCGAGTTTGGTTTTCATATTTTGAAAGTCGATAAAGTACGCGGACAGGAAATCGACGTAAGGCATATCTTGCTTTTTCCTGAAGTTTCACAAGATGTTATCGATCAGGCAAAGGCCAAAATAGATTCCATTCGCTCCGAAATTACTGCTGGCAGGATTACATTTGCTGAAGCGGCTAGGAAATTTTCCGACGAAAAGGAAACCCGCAACAATGGAGGTCAATTGGTAAACCCCGTTACGTTGGACACCCATTTCGATCTTACCAAAATGGACCCCACCTTAAGCGCTCAGGTATACAACCTTAAAAACGATGAGATGTCGCCAGTTTTAACCGACCGCGATTTTACGGGAAAAAGTAGTTTCAAGATCCTAACGGTGACCAATAGGTATCCGGAACACCCCGCCGATTTTATCAATGACTACGAAAAAATCAAGGATTTGGCCCTCAAGGAAAAACAGATAAAAGCCATAGGAGATTGGCAAAACAAAAAAATAAAGGATACCTATGTAAGTGTGAATGCTGATTATAGGGATTGTGAATTTTCCAGTAATTGGCTGAAAGAATAAATTTTAAAACAAAATCTATGTCTGATGTTACCGCAGTGAAACAACTTGTTTCCAAATACAATGCCTTAACCCAGGAAATCAAGAAAGTAATAGTAGGACAGGATGATGTTGTAGAACAGGTATTGCTTTCCATTTTTTCGGGAGGCCATGCATTGCTCATCGGGGTTCCGGGACTTGCAAAAACCTTATTGGTGAATACCGTTGCGCAAGCTTTGGGCCTTCAATTCAAACGAATCCAGTTTACACCCGATTTGATGCCGAGTGACATTCTTGGTTCTGAAATATTGGATAACAACCGGGAGTTTAAATTCATCAAGGGCCCCATTTTTGCGAACATTATTCTTGCCGATGAAATCAACCGAACACCTCCAAAAACCCAAGCAGCTTTGTTGGAAGCCATGCAGGAACGTGCGGTAACCGTAGCTGGACATCACTATAAATTGGATTTGCCTTATTTTGTGCTTGCCACCCAAAACCCCATTGAGCAAGAAGGAACGTATCCCTTACCAGAAGCGCAATTGGATCGTTTTATGTTCGCGATCAATTTGGAGTATCCAAGTTTTGCAGAAGAAGTTGAAGTGGTAAAAACCACTACAACTGATAATTTTGTTACGGTAAACCCCCTCTTTTCAGCACAGGAAATTATTGATTACCAACACTTAATTCGAAGGGTTCCCGTGGCCGATAACGTTGTGGAATATGCGGTTACTATGGTAGGAAAGTCCCGTCCCAATACCCAAGCCGCTAACGAAACAGTGAACAATTATGTAGATTGGGGTGCGGGTCCGCGCGCTTCCCAAAACCTAATACTTGCCGCGAAAGCTCATGCTGCGTTGCATGGTAAGTTTTCTCCCGATATAGAAGATGTTCAAAAAGTAGCCCTTGGGGTACTACGTCATCGTTTGATAAAGAACTACAAAGCGGAAGCCGAAGGACTCAGCATAGAAACAATCATAAAAGGACTTTTTTAGTTATAAGTTGGTTTTGCTTACCTTCGTTTTGTTGAACCAATCAACTTGAAGATCAATTACTCCCAACGCATTTTTGGATTGGACGTTATGCGTGCCATGGCCATTCTTTTTGTGGTATGCTCACATTCGCTTTGGGTTTTTCCTAGCCAAACTGGAAGCTTCCAAACCTTGTTACGATTTGCCGGATTTTTAGGGGTCGAGGTTTTTTTTGTGCTCAGCGGATTTTTAATAGGGAATCTTTTATTCAAATTATTTACCGCTCCCAATTTTAGCCCCAAAAAACTGGGCTATTTTCTTGTGCGGCGCTGGTTTCGCACTTTTCCCAATTATTATCTCGCTCTTATTCTCAACATTGTTATCGTATGGTATTTGGGAAGGGAATTGCCCGAAACCCTGGGCAGGTATTTCTTTTTTCTGCAGAATACTACTTTTGGGATGGATATTTTTTTTACCGAATCGTGGAGTCTTCCAATAGAGGAATTTGCCTACCTCCTGGGCCCCATACTCTTGTATGCGTTGCTTTTACTAAAAATTCCCTTTTCACGGAAGATAGTGTTTCTGGTCATTACCCTTTTAGTCCTTATATTTTTTTTGGGAAGCAAAATCATCTACCAGTTAAACCACGGAGAAACCACTATGGATTTTTGGAACATCCATCTTAAAGCGGTCGTACTTTACAGAGTCGATTCTATTTATTACGGAGTGTTGGCAGCTTATCTGTACAATGTTTTTCCAAAACTTTGGGAACGTCATAAAACCACTATGTTTTTGGCTTCCATTGTGATGTTTTTAGGATTGCATTTGGGTGTGACAAAGCTTTCCGATGCTGTCGAAATAGGCTCTTGGATGATGAATGTATGGTACCTTCCCTGTTGTTCCTTGAGCATAGCCTTGTCCCTTCCCTTTTTTTCAACTTGGAAAAAAACTACAGGGTGGAGTTTGAAGAGCATTACCTTTATTAGCCTGATTTCCTATTCCATGTACCTGCTGCATTATTCGATCGTCCTTCAATTGATGCATTATTTTATTGGGTTGCAAGAAGGTTCCTGGGGCTATCAAGTTGTCTTTTCAATAGGTTATATGACGGTAACAGTATTGTGTTCCTATTTACTGTATCGATGGTACGAAAAACCGTTGATGAATTTGAGAGACCACAGCAAGGTGAAAAAGTGGTTTGTGATCTAATAATTCATAAACCTTTAAAAAAATACCATAAAAATCTTCATTTCAATAAAAAATAAATATTAAAAGGCGTATTCTTTGAAATATATTTATTAAATAAGCTAAAACACTGATTTATTTTTAAGCTTCGTTAAAATTTCGTAATTTTGCAACACTTCAAAAACGACTCAATTATGGCATTCGATTTCGACATGATTAAAAAGGTTTACAGTCAGATTCCAGCACGCGTGGATAAGGCTCGGGAAATCACCGGAAAACCTTTAACCTTATCTGAAAAAATTCTTTACAGTCACTTATGGGAGGCTACCCCAACCCATGCTTATGTTAGGGGAAAGGATTATGTTGATTTTGCCCCAGACAGGGTTGCTTGCCAAGATGCAACCGCTCAAATGGCTCTCTTACAATTCATGCAGGCCGGGAAATCCAAGGTAGCGGTTCCAACTACGGTGCACTGCGATCATTTGATTCAGGCTAAAGTGGGCGCGGAACAGGATTTGAAAACGGCCCTGTCTACGAGTAACGAAGTGTTTCATTTTTTAGAGTCCGTTTCCAATAAGTACGGCATCGGATTCTGGAAGCCCGGAGCAGGGATTATCCATCAAGTAGTTCTGGAAAATTATGCATTTCCGGGCGGAATGATGATTGGTACCGATTCCCATACGGTAAATGCTGGCGGACTCGGAATGGTTGCAATAGGCGTAGGAGGGGCCGATGCCGTTGATGTTATGGCAGGAATGGCATGGGAACTTAAATTCCCAAAATTGATTGGTGTACGTTTAACTGGAAAACTTTCGGGATGGACCGCCCCAAAGGATGTGATTTTGAAGGTTGCAGAAATTTTGACCGTTAAAGGAGGAACTGGCGCCATTGTGGAATACTTTGGACCCGGTGCAAAAGCGATGTCGTGTACCGGAAAAGGGACTATTTGTAATATGGGGGCTGAAATAGGTGCCACTACCTCTACGTTTGGATACGATGAATCCATGGAACGTTACTTAAGAGCCACCGACCGTGCCCAAATAGCCGACGAGGCCAATAAAATTAAAGCCTACCTTACTGCTGATCCTGAGGTATATGCCAACCCCGAACAGTATTTCGATCAAGTAATCGATATCAACCTTACAGAATTATTGCCCCATTTGAATGGACCTTTTACTCCCGACCTGGCCACTCCAGTAGGAACCATGCATGATAAGGCCATAAAAAATGACTGGCCTCTTAAAGTAGAATGGGGATTGATAGGCTCCTGCACCAACTCTTCCTATGAGGATTTGTCTAGGGCTTCTTCCATTGCACAACAGGCATTGGATAAAAAGTTAAAAACCAAAGCCGAATTTGGGATTAATCCTGGATCGGAACAGGTTCGTTACACCGCTGAAAGGGACGGGATTTTGCAAATATTCGAAAAACTTGAGGCAAAAATATTTACCAACGCCTGTGGACCATGTATTGGTCAATGGGCACGTTACGAAGATCCAAAAAATGCCCCAAAAAATTCAATTGTTCACTCCTTCAACAGAAATTTTGCCAAAAGGGCCGATGGCAATCCCAACACCCATGCATTTGTGGCGTCTCCTGAGCTAACAGCTGCTATTGCTATTGCCGGACGATTGGATTTTAATCCGCTTACCGATAGCTTAATCAACGAGGAAGGCGATGAAGTAATGTTAGACGAGCCAACAGGATGGGAATTGCCTCCAAAAGGTTTTGAGGTTAAAGACAATGGGTATTTGGAACCCGTAGCCGATGGAAGCCATGTAGTGGTGAAAGTAGATCCTAATTCGGAACGATTGCAATTACTGGAGCCTTTTGTGCCTATTCAAAACAGTGATTTGCAAGGCATGAAATTATTGATCAAAGCCTATGGAAAATGCACGACTGATCATATTTCCATGGCGGGACCTTGGTTGCGTTTTAGAGGGCATTTGGATAACATCTCCAATAACTGTTTGATTGGTGCCGTGAATGCCTTCAACATGAAAACCAACTTGGTGAAAAACCAACTTACAGGCGATTACGAAGGCGTCCCCGATGCCCAACGTGCCTATAAGGCCAAGGGCATTAAAACCATCGTCGTTGGCGATCACAACTATGGAGAAGGTTCTTCCCGTGAGCATGCAGCTATGGAACCCCGTTTTTTGGGCGTTGCCGTAGTACTGGTAAAATCCTTTGCCCGTATCCATGAAACCAACTTGAAAAAACAAGGAATGTTGGGGATTACCTTTGCCAATGAAAAGGATTACGATTTGATTCAGGAAGACGATACGTTCAACTTTGTTGATATTGCCGATTTTGCTCCTGATAAGCAACTTACTATCGAAGTGATTCACAAGGATGGAAGCAAGGATATCATTAAGGCAAACCATTCCTATAACGATGCTCAAATAGCTTGGTTTCGGGAGGGGTCTGCCTTGAATTTAATTAAAAAGCAGAATGCTTAAATTATGGAATAGTATAATGAAAACCCTTACTCCCCGTAAGGGTTTTTTTATTTCCTCTTTTCCAAAAAAGCCTCCACCTTCGCAATATCCTCCTTCGAAGTCAAATCGGGGACATGCTCCTTTACTGGGATTCCTTTTACCAAAATACCTGCTTTCACCATTGCTAAAATGGCGTTGGGTAATTCCTTTTCTTGTCGGGCAGGGTGCAGGGGGCAATCCCGCAAATAAGTAAAAGCATCCCTGCCATGAAGTTTCCAAAGATTCATGCTCACCCTAAGCACACCTTGGGTATCCCGGTAATTTTCGGCTACTGCCTCAGTAGGTTTTTCAATTATGTCTCGCAAATAACCCTCTTGGTTTTGTATTACGAGCGCGAAGGAAAGAATGCGTTCTTTCTGAAATTCCAGTCCGTCCCTATCATAACTAATGAAGGCATTGGGTGTTTTTTCGGTTCGAAGCAATTCCAATGCCCTTACTGAATACAGGTTATCACTATTGCACACCACGAAACACTCATTTCTCAATTGAGGAAATTGCTCAAGGGTTTGCAACACTGCATCGGCGGTACCCAAGGGCTTTTCCCGTCCTTCAGGGATATTTTGGTGCGCAAAGGATAACTTCAACCCGGGTATTGGGTTGTTTATAAGATAGTCTTTAAAGGCATTGGCTTCTTTCCCAACCACCAAAATTACTTTTGTATAACCGGCCTTTTTGGCATTTTGCAACAAATATTCAATCACGGGCTTTTGACTTTTCCCCAAGGGGAGCAATGCTTTTCCTTTAAAATCATGAGTATCCTCTAGCGATTGTTTCATGCGGGAAGAAGCCCCAGCGGCCAATATGATTAAGGTATTATGCATCATGGTGACAACTACCGTTACTAATCTTTACAGGATAGGCTTTTTTGGCTCCAGCTTTCATAAACGCTTGAATAATATCAACTTCGCTTTCTTTGGGAGCCAAAACTACTGCGCAACCACCACCTCCCGAACCCACAATTTTTCCACCATATGCTCCTGCTGTTTGTGCCGCTTCCAGCATGGCATCAATTTTAGGATGGGAGACCAATAATTTATTTTTTAATACGTCGTGGTGATGTGTCATCAATACTCCCATTTTTTTGGCATCAGGCTTAGGTTGTTGAAACTCGGCCAATGCTGTTTGGGTGAGGTAGTGATTAGTGACCGCAGCATCAAAATAAGGGAAAAGGTGAGGGCCTAAAATAGATTCGTATTTTGGGATATCTTCCACTGTTGCCTTGTGAATGTTAAAATTGGGTTGTTGAAAAAGGATTTTTTCTATAGCTTTTTCCGCAAGTTCACGAGTGTTTTTAAGCGTTCCAAGGGTTTCCTTTGCAATCCCCGATTCTGCCAAAATCATTGTTTCCAGTTTGCTCCCAAGGATTGAGTATGTGTCATTTTGGGTGTTTAAAAAGATACTATTTCCTATGGCAATGGTATACTGATCCATTTTTCCGCCTGGGGAATGGTGCTCTACCACTTCGGCTTCATAAGCCATTTTTGCAATCAGATCAGGTGTTATCTTTTGGTTGCATCCAAAAGCCTTCAGCAGGAGATGTATCCATCCCACCACCAAGGCAGAGGAACTGGAAACCCCTGCGTTTATAGGAATATCGCTAGTGAGGGTTACCGTAAGCCCTTCCGAAGGAACACATCCATGGCGCCTTGCTACCCGCAGCCCAGCCACGAAAAAATCGATTGGCTTTTCGGATTTTTGCTGTTCTGGATCTATATAAATAATCCGGGTTTGTCCTACATCGGGCAGTACCATTTCAAAATACTCTTTTCCGTTGGGAATAGCCCTAAATGCCATATAGCGATTAATGGCACAGGCAATAATGGGCAACCCCAAATAATCTTGATGATCGCCAAAAAGACAAACCCTACCTGGTGCACGCACTGCAATTTTTTTCACTCTTGAAGGGAAGTCATTTAATAGTGGTCTTTCATCCAATTGTAGGGGAGTCGTTTTACCCAGTTACCACGGGTAAAATCGGGGAAATCCTGCACTTCACCTCCATTGGCAATAGAAACCTCCGAAAGCGGGGTTACGGCACTCCAGGCAGCTGCATCGTAAGCATCCAATGGCGGAGCGATGTTCTTTTTGGCACTTTCCACAAAGGCTTGCAATACAAAAAAGTCCATCCCACCGTGACCCGATCCTTCGGCCGTTTCGGCATATTTTTTCCATAAAGGATGATCGTATTGTTCCAGCCATTTAGTGGCTTCATCCCATTGATGGGGCTTTTCGGTCTTGTCTTCAATATAGATACGGTTGCCATCCACTTCCCAAATCCCTTCACTGCCTTGCACCCTAAAACCCAACGAATAGGGGCGTGGCGAGTTGCAATCATGGGTCACGATAATGGTCTCGCCATTGTAGGTTTCAATCATGGAAGTAATGATATCCCCCTGTTTAAATTTCAGTTTTGCATTGGGGTGTTTTTCACCGCCCACCTTGACAATGTAATTATGGAGCCCAACCCCTTTGGTGGCCATCGAGGAAATGCGCATCAGTCGGTTCCCTCTGTTTATATTACTCATTACAGCAATAGGCCCTAAACCATGGGTGGGGTAGACATCGGCATTTCGCAGCAGGGAATGTTGGGTACGCCAAGCCGATTCGGAGATACCTTTTTCGCCAAATTCGGCACCTCTTCCGTACGGAGTTTTCCCATCGTTGAATTTTACAAAACGCAAGTCGTGCTGGTAACCGCACCGAAAATGCAGTAATTCACCAAAAAGATTTTGACGTACCATGTTGAGGACCGCCATGATATCCCTACGGTAGCATACATTTTCCAGAATCATTAAATGGCTTCCAGTTTCTTCGTGGGTATTCACCAAATCCCAACATTCTTCCATGGTATTGGCCGCCGAAACTTCGACCCCAGTAAATTTTCCTGCTTTCATGGCGTCTACGGCCATTCGGGTATGCCATAGCCAGGGAGTTGCAATAATAACGGCCTCCACTTCTTGGAGGTCCAGGAGATTTCGGTAATCATACTCATCTTTTCCAAATACTTTGGGCTTTGGCATGCCCGCTTTTTGGATCAAATCGAGTGCAATGCCATTTCGGCGTTCATCGATATCACAAATGGCCGTTATTACACAGTCGTTTCGATAGAGAATGTTCTGCAAATGATTGGTACCGCGAAGTCCAACTCCAATAAGCCCAATTTTAAGGGGGTTGTCCGACCCCTCCAAATTTCCTGCAAAAGAAAGATGCGGTGAAATAGCGATTCCGGCTCCTACAAGAGCGGATTGTTTCATAAAAATCCTACGATTGCCCATGGGTAAATATTTTTCATAAAAATAACTTTTTTATTGCTGTAATTAGAATTGAGCCCAGCAATTGTAAGCCTTTAATGTAAGATTCGACCGAATTACCAATCAACCTTATAAAATTAATAAGATGGATACCTTATGGTTTTTCGAAGATGTCAATCTATTTCAAATTCTTTGCCCACATAAATTCAAGGCATACAAGGAAACCCATCACTTTAACCGCTACCACAAACAGGATTATATCTATTTCGAAAAAGATTCGTCCAATAAGGTATATCTTATTGAAAAAGGGAAAGTTAAGATTGGCCATTACACGGAAGATGGTAAGGAAGTGGTTAAGGCCATCCTAACAAAAGGGGAATTGTTTGGAGAGAAGGCCATCCTCGGGGAAGTAAAGCGGGACGAGTTTGCCATGGCGTTGGACAACCAAACATCGGTTTGCCCAATTGGGGTGGAAACCATGCATGAATTGATGCGGGACAACAAATCGTTTAGCTTTAGGGTCTATAAATTGATTGGCTTTCGGATTAAAAAACTCGAACGACGTTTAGAACTGATTCTTTTCAAGGATGCGAGGACACGCGTGGAAGAATTTTTGAAGGAATTGGCCAAAGATTATGGGTATTGTTGTCCCATAACTGGTGAAACCATAGTTAAACACCCCTATACGCAGAAAGAAATTGCGACTTTGATTGGTACTTCGCGTCCAACCTTCAATGCCATCATGAATGAATTTAAGGAGGAACAGAAAATAGATTTCCACCGACATGAAATTCGTTTGAAATTTTCTGCCTAATGTAAGCCAGCTTACATTTTAATGCAATCACAGGTGTTAGTTTTGGAGAAAATTCTAAAACTAAGCACTATGAAAAAGATTGAATGGGGAATCATTTCCCTAACCCTGTTTTTAACATCCTGTAGTTCGGACGATGCTACGCCAAAGGACACTACTTCTACATTGAACTTAACCTTTAGCGGATTGGAAGATTTAGGTCCCAATTACCGCTATGAAGGATGGGTATTGGTTGACGGTGCCCCTGTTTCAACCGGAGTTTTTTCGGTAAACGCCAACGGTATTTTATCGCAGAGCAATTTTGAAGTACCCACCGACGCACTGGAAATGGCCACAAAATTTATACTGACCATAGAACCCAATCCAGATCCCGATTCAAACCCTTCTGCACAAAAGTATCTGGCAGGCGATTTTAATCAGGATAGCGCGGCGGTGTCTACCGATGTTGCACCTGCTGTTGGGGATTTTTCGATGGTTTCGGGCGATTTTTTCCTTCGAACCCCTACCGACGAGGCCGAAGGGGACCCTAACAATGGTAACGATCAAAACGGTGTCTGGTTTGGACAACCCGGGACGCCCCCTACTGCCTCGCTAAACCTGCCAGACCTTCCTGAAGGTTGGATCTATGAAGGTTGGGTTGTAGGAGATTCAGGACCACTTTCAACTGGAAGGTTTTCCAACGGTGCGATGATGGATGAAAATGCTGGTTTGGCCTCTAGTTTTGGAGGCACTGAAAAGTTAGGCCCCATGTTACCCGGGGAGGATTTTTTCAACAATGTACCTGCAGGAGAAACCTTTCCATTGGATATTCGTGGGCGTACTGTTGTAATTACTGTGGAGCCTGACCCCGATAACAGCCCCACGCCATTTGCATTAAAACCACTAGCAGCTACAGCCGGTACTGATACTGCACCAAGTTTTTATGCATTTAATTTGAACTTGGGATCGTTCCCAATGGGTACAGCCACTAGGTGATTGTTTGTTTAATTTTGTAATTTTAAGACGGAAAGCTGTACCCTTTCCGTCTTTTTGTCTATGAAAGCGTACCTAAAGAAGCACAAGACCACAATTGTATTAATGGTCATTGCCATTTTGTTGTTCGTTCCCCAAACGGGCACCCCAATCAAAGTGTTCCTGAACAGGCTTCTTTCAGGAAGCCCAAGCTTGATTGCTGAAAAAAACCAAGAGCGTTTAACCGATTACAATTGGTCGTTGTTTAGCCTTGCTAACGAAAAAGTAAATCTTGAACAATCCAAGGGGCGCGTGGTACTGGTCAATTTATGGGCCACTTGGTGTCCGCCCTGTTTGGCAGAGCTACCTTCACTGGAAGGTCTTTATAACCAATATGCCAATAGGATGGATTTTTATTTTATTTCCTACGAGGATGCAACAGTTTTGAAGCGGTTTCTAGCTAAAAAAGATGTTTCTTTGCCCGTTTACAATCCAGCATCGCAAAGCCCAACACAATTGGAAAGCAGTGCATTACCGACCACATTCCTTATTTCAAAAGAGGGAATTATCGTGATGAAAAAAACTGGGGCTGCCCGTTGGGATTCAGAAAAAACCAAGCAAGTAATCGAAAAACTACTGGCCGAGTAGCTTTTTCTTCAGAATTTATTTCCCAATAATGTGCAATTCCGTGAAGTTTTTGTCAATAACCAACGTGGTATTGCCATTTACCTTCAATTGGCTCAAAGGAGTAACCTGGTTGTCTACTTCTATGGTTTTAATGGTGAAGGGCAAACGCTTCAAATCCATTTTAAACTTGGTGTAGGGTGTTGTGTGTTTTCCTTCTTTGTGCTGCTGAATGATCAATTCTTTGGGTTTTCCCGTAAGCTTGAACGTACGAAAACTGTAGCGTCCTTTTCGATAGTCATAGCCGTCATGGGCGTCTTCGTATAAAAAGGACTCTTCTTTTCCTTCCTTGAAATAGACTTCTAATTCCACTTCATCAAATTCCTTTTCACCCACGTATTGTTGTACGGGATATTTGGGGATGATTCCTCCCTCTTTTACAAACAAGGGAATGCTGTCAATGTCTGCATCTACCCATTGTTCCTTACCTCCTTCAATCACTTCATGGGTCCAGTAATTGTACCACCTGCCGCGTGGAATGTACATTCGGCGCCCTCTGGCATTGGGTTCCAGTATGGGGCAAATCAAAAGGTGGTTTCCAAGCAGGAATTCGTCAGTGCGGTAATAGGTTTGCGAATCTTGTTGGTCAAAAAGCACCAAAGGCTGAATCATGGGCGTACCGTCTGTTACATATTGTCGGAAGGTCGTATAGAGGTAAGGTAGCAACTTGTAGCGCAGTTCTATGAATTTGCGGACAATGTCGGTTACGTTTTCGTCAAACGACCAAGGCTCTTGATCGCCATGATCCCCAGATGAATGCACCCTGCAGAAAGGATGAAAAATTCCTAGTTGAATCCACCGTACAAATAACTCCCCAGTGGGTTGCTCGGCAAAACCGCCAATATCTGTCCCAATAAAGGACATACCCGAGATGGACATGCGTTGAATTTGCTGATTGGCAATCCACAAATGTTCCCAACTCGCAACATTGTCGCCAGTCCATGACGAGGTGTAGCGTTGCGTTCCCGAATAGGCAGCACGGGTGATAACAAATGGCCGTTTTGGGAAAACAAATTGTTTCAACCCTTTGTAGGTGGCTTTGGCCATTTGCATCCCATAAATGTTGTGCGCTTTGCTGTGGCTGCAAGGGTTGCCATCGTAATCATGGCGAACATCCAACGGGAAGGTTTTGGTGGGGACTTCCATCACCGCTGGTTCGTTCATGTCGTTCCAGACCCCTTTAATTCCAATATCCTCTATAAGTTCTTTGTACAAACCGCTCCACCATTTACGCACTTTAGGGTTGGTAAAGTCCGGAAAATTACATTCGCCAGGCCAAACTTTGCCACGCATCAATGGTCCGTCTGCACGTTTACAGAAATAGTCGTTTTCCAACGCTTCTTGGTACACCCAATAGTCTTTGTCAATTTTAATCCCGGGGTCAATGATGGCCACGGTCTTGAAACCCTGTGCCTCCAAATCGCTGACCATTTTTTTGGGATCCGGAAAGTAATCGTTGTTCCAGGTAAAACAGCGCCATCCCTCCATGTAATCGATGTCTAGGTAAATGGCATCGCACGGAATCTTCAAATCCCTAAACTTTTGCGTTACTTCCCTCACGTTGCTTTCCGGAAAGTAGCTCCACTTGCTCTGGTGGTACCCTAGTGCCCAAAGGGGGGGTAATTCCGGTTTTCCGGTAAGATCGGTATAACTGGTCACCACTTCGGTCATTTCAGGGCCGTAAAAGAAATAATAATTCATTTCGCCTCCTTGCGCCCAAAAACTGGTGACGTTCCTGCGCTCTTGGCCAAAATCAAAAAAAGTCCGGAAGGTATTGTCAAAGAAAATCCCGTAGGAAACATTGGTGTGCAGGCCTATGTAAAAGGGGATGGCTTTGTAGAGTGGGTCGCGGTCTTTACCAAAGGCATATTCATCGGTTACCCAATTCTGAAAACGTTTGCCTTTTAAGTTGAAGTGGGTGGGTTTGTCGCCCAGACCATAGTAGCACTCCAATTTTTGCTCCATTTTGCTCATCTTCACGATGTCGCTGCCGTGTTCGTAGCTATACTCCCAATGAAAACCAATCTCATCTTCATTGATGAGGTTGCCTTCCATATCATAAATATGCTTTCGCATGTTGGCTTTGTCAATATGCAGTACCAACTTGGCGGTGGTAATTTTGAAATGATCGCTTTCTTCAGAATATTCCAGATGGTTGTATCCTCTTACGGCATCTGTATCTATGGCATAACTGAAATCTTTTGGGAAGGCCCCCTCTGTATTGTACCGAAACCGAAGCACGCTATCCCGAATGACCGTAATTTGCAATTGTACACCATTTTCGGAAGTGATGAGAAACTTGTCTTTTTCTTTTATGAAGTTGGTTATCAGGGAAGGAAATTGGTTTCCTTTATGTTCTAGTTCGGTATTGACGATCATAGGCTACAACTCGATATTTCAGTATTTACAAATGAACCATTTTCAGGGGAAAGCAAAGCTATCCAAATGGATTAATTCTGGAAAGTAATCAACAAACGAAATCGATTTCGTTAACTTTTTTCTTTGGAATTGACCCTTTTAAAGACCAATACCGACAGTGGGGGTAGGTTCAATAAGACCGAATCCTTACGGTATTGCCAATCCTTGGCCTCAGAAGCATATTGTTTTTTTACCGTAAAATCACTGCCAGCATACTGTTTTTCATCGCTATTTAGGATGAGTTTATAGGTTCCCGGTTTGGGAACGCCAATGCGGTAATTTTCCCGCGGCACAGGAGTCATATTGCATACCACGACAATCTGATTTTTTTCCTCGTTTCCCCTGCGGATAAATGACAGGACCGAGTTTTCGGAATCGTTATAGTCGATCCATTCAAATCCTTCACTGGAAAATTGTTTTTCGTGCAATGCAGGTTCGTTTTGATACAATGCATTCAAATCGGACACCAATTGCTGGATTCCTTTATGGAAGTCGTATTGCAGCACGTGCCAATCCAAACTTTGTTGGAAATTCCATTCTTCTCCTTGGCCAAATTCCCCACCCATGAACAAAAGTTTTGTCCCTGGATGTGTAAACATGTATCCAAACAGCAACCGAAGGTTGGCAAACCGTTGCCATTCGTCTCCTGGCATACGGTACAATAAGGATTTCTTTCCGTAAACCACTTCGTCATGGCTTAATGGAAGCATGAAGTTTTCCGTAAAAGCGTAGGTCATGCTAAAGGTGAGATCGTTTTGATGGTGCCTGCGATAAATGGGTTCTTTTTTGAAATACTCTAGGGTATCGTGCATCCAGCCCATCATCCATTTCATTCCAAATCCCAATCCGCCCAAATAGGTGGGTTTGGAAACCATTGGGAATGAGGTCGATTCTTCGGCAATCGTTTGTACCCCCTCAAAACTAGCATATATTTCTTGGTTCAGTTCTTTTAGAAAGGAGATGGCTTCTAAATTTTCCCGGCCTCCAAATTGATTGGGTTCCCATTCTCCTTCATTGCGCGAATAGTCTAAATAAAGCATGGACGCCACTGCATCTACCCGAAGGCCATCGGCATGATAGCGGTCCAGCCAAAATAGGGCATTACTGATAAGGAAAGCGCGAACCTCGTTTCTTCCGTAGTTGAATATCAAACTTTTCCAATCTGGATGATAACCCTTGCGGCGGTCTGGATGTTCGTACAAATGCGATCCGTCGAAAAAGCCCAGGCCATGTGCATCTTCAGGAAAATGGGAAGGCACCCAATCGAGGATAACCCCGATGTTGTTTTTATGCAGTTCGTCTACGAGCAGCATAAAATCTTCAGGCTTTCCAAATCGGGAAGTAGGGGCAAAATACCCAGTAAGCTGATAGCCCCAAGATGGATCGTAGGGGTACTCCATGATAGGCATGAACTCCACGTGGGTAAAGTTCATTTTTTTGACATATTGGGTCAATTCCTTCGCCAATTCAACATAACTGAGCGGTCTTTTTTCCTTTTCATGAAACATCCAAGAACCCAAATGCACTTCATACACCGAGAAGGGTTGGCCCAATTGATTTTTCTTCTTTCGCTGCTCCATCCATTTTTGGTCCTTCCAGGAATAATCCAGATCCCAGACCACGGAGGCCGTCAAGGGAGGGTGTTCACACTTTCGGGCGAAAGGATCGGCTTTTTCGGTTTTCACATCATTGTGATGCGAGTGGATTTTGTACTTGTATTTATCGCCTTTTTGGACTTCAGGAATAAACCCTTCCCAAATTCCGGATCCGTCCCAGCGCACATTCAGTGGATGTTCTCCTTCAATCCAATAATTGAAATCCCCAATTACTGAAACGGCTTTGGCTGAAGGCGCCCAGACTGCAAAATAAACGCCGGTTTGACCACCCACTTCAGTGAGATGGGCTCCCAATTTTTCGTAGAGACGAAAATGCTTGCCGGCTTTGAAAAGGTTGATGTCGAATTCCGTAAAAAGACTATGAGGGATTACTTGGTGCTTCATTTTTATTGATTGGTTAGTCTAGTTTCATGATGGAGGAAATGCCTTCCAATGGGATGACGGCCCAAAGTGGGCGCGCATTCATTTCGTACCCCAATTCATATACTGCTTTTTCCAGAAGGGAATATTTTAAAACATAAATACGCTCTTGGCTGTAGCCAATGTTGATGTTGGCATCCTGAATTTTTACGGTATAAGTTTCCAAAAATACCCCAATGAAATAGCGGTAAAGCAATTCGCCTGCCTGAAACAATTCTTCTTCGCTTTGGGGGTACTTGTCCCCATTGTTGAAAATGGTGGCATAGATGGCATAATGGAAAGAGCGGAAAAGTCCTGCAACATCTTTCAGTGGGGGTTGTTTGACCTTTCGGTCCCGAATGGTACTTTCCGGTTCCCCTTCAAAATCCAAAATGTAGAAATCGCCGTTTTTGACCAGAATTTGCCCTAAATGGTAATCGCCGTGTACGCGTAGTCTTTCACCCTTAAGCTTGGTCCAATCAAAGTCCAAAAAGCGTTTCCGGATTTCGTTTTTTTGGTCTAAGAATTGTTTGGCCAGTTCCAGGGTAAGGCCTTCCAATTTGTGCAAGTTGTTTTCCACCGTGTTCAATCGGTTTTGGAATTGGTACAACAGGCGATTTTTAAGCCATACTTCGTAATCCCCGTTAAAACGCTCTGGGGTAAAGGCAGTTTCCTCAAATTCAGAACCCAGGGCAATATGCATTTCGGCAGTTCTTACGGCCAGCTGTTTAAGGTTCTGAAAAACACTCAATCCGGCCCAGTCGATAATTTCAGGAGGTACTTCCTGTATTTTCAATCGATGGAACATTCCAAGATTGGGTAGGTTTTTGATGTGAATGTTTTTGTTTTTCAGGTTTGAAAAAATACCATCAATTTTTTTTAGCATGTACTCCCAGGCATCCCCTTCATTAGGGACCATTTCCTGCATTAGGGCAATGGTGGTAATGATGTTTTCACTGTCCTTAACATTGATACTTCCCCAATAGGCGGGTGTATTCTTAAAACCTTTTTTGTCCGACAGAAACCGCGACATCTCGTAATCGGGGTTTTTGGTGGTGTAAATGCGGCGGAAGAATTTCAATACTGCAGCTTCATTGATGACCACGGATGTATTGCTTTGTTCCATGCCCATAAAGCGAGAGGATTTGTATTCGGTTTCACGGAAACTGTCACCTTTGTGATACTGTACCCGCGAAGTGTCGTTCGGCTCTGCATTTAGGATACGCTCGAAAACCAACTTTCGGAATGCTTCCAGATGGATGGCATCGATAATGTAACCATCCACCTCATTGATGGTTACTTTAAGGATCCGCTCTTCCTTGGCGAAATCTTCATCGGTCACAAACGCAATGGGCAAAAAATAATGCTGGTAGAAGGCTTCCACGAAGTTTACTTCCAGGATCAAGCCGTAATACACTTCTTCATTTTGTTGGATGCGGAAATACTCGGTAAGTTCGATATACTTCAGCTTACTGGATTTTCCACCGTACCAGCGTTGCTTTATAATGTAGTCTTCAAGTACTTCTGAAAGGAACATTTTGATGAAGCTGGGATCATCCATGAGTTGTTCCCAGTGACTCTTGAATTTGGAAGGGGATTTCATTTTGGAAGTTTCCAGCTTTGCCATAATTATTTTTGGATTTTGAAAAGATGAAAGGGAAGTACGGGGTGCAGTTCCACAAAATTCCATTCGTTATTCCACAGGTAACTGCTATGGGTAATAAGGTCATGAACCTTCACCTGATGCCCCACCTGGATCCCCATTTCGCCTAATGGAAGCTGTAAAAAACCCTTTTGGGAATAATAAGGGTCCAAGCTTACTACAGCTATAATTTCACTCTCTTTGTTTTGATCGTATTTGTAATAGGCCAGCAATTGATCGTTGTCTATGGATAAGAACTGGATGTTGTTGGTTTGCTGAAGGGCTTTGTGCTCTTTGCGGATGTGGTTGATTTTTGCAATGAGGGTGGTGAGTTTGTTTTCTTGGTTCCAATCCCAATGGCGTATCTGGAATTTTTCGGAATCGAGGTATTCTTCGCGGCCTGGCAGTGCTGCCCCCTGCAGGTATTCGAAGACCGGGCCATAAATACCGGTATTGGATGATAGTGTGGCCGCTAAAAAGTATTTCTGTAGGTACACCGATTCGTTGTTCCCTTGCAAAGCCCAAGGATTGATATCGGGAGTATTGGGCCAAAAGTTGGGGCGGAAAAAATAGCGTTGATCGGTTTGAGTAAGTTCGTTGAGGTATTCCATCAATTCATGCTTAGTATTCCGCCAGGTAAAATAGGTATAGGATTGTGTAAATCCTTGTTTCGCCAACTGTTGCATGATTTTGGGTCGTGTAAAAGCTTCCGAAAGAAAGAGGACATTGGGATACTTTTTCTTTACTTCGGCAATGAGCCAACCCCAAAAATAAAACGGTTTTGTATGCGGATTGTCTACCCGAAACACTTGTATGTCACATTCCTCGATCCAGTATAGGGCAATGCTCAGCATTTCGTCCCACAGATTTTTCCAATCACTGCTTTCAAAATAAATGGGCAGGATATCTTGGTATTTTTTAGGGGGGTTTTCAGCATACTGGACGGTACCATCGGGACGCCACTTGAACCACTGAGGGTGCTCTTTTACCCAAGGATGGTCCGGAGCTGCCTGCAAGGCAAAATCCATGGCAATCTCAATGCCCAATTCTTTGGCTTTAGAGACTAATTGCTTAAAATCGTCTACTGAGCCCAGCTGTCGATGAATGCTTTTATGCCCTCCATCCTTAGATCCAATTCCCCAACAGGAGCCTACATCGCCATCCAAGGCAGCGGTTGTATTGTTTTTTCCTTTTCGGTTTACCTCGCCAATGGGATGAATGGGGGGGAAGTAGAGGGTGTCGAATCCCATCTTCGCTACCCGAGGCAACAAGGCCTCACAATCCTTAAAGGTTCCGTGCTTTCCTTCAATGGAGGAGGCCGATCTAGGAAAAAATTCGTACCACGTACTGAATCGTGCTTTTTCCCGATCGCAATAGGCTTTTAAAATCGCACTTTCATTGTAAAGAAACTTATTGGGATATTTGGTAAAAATGGCATGAAGTTTTTCTGAAACAGCTTCTAAAATGGCTTGGTCGTAATGGGATTCATTTTTGAAAAGCGGGGTTAAATGATTGAGATAGGACTTTTCCTCCTCCGCGCATTTTTTTAGGATTTCCTCTAAGTATTCAACTCCTTCCAACAACTCGGAAGTTACTTTTTGTCCAGCCTCAATCTTACGTTGGATTCCGTGTTGCCAATTGAGGGCATGATCTACCCATCCAACAATTTTGTACTCATAGAATCCCTGCTTTTCCACTTTGAATTCGGCACTCCAACAATCATTTTCCATTGGCCGCATCCGTACCTCCAACCATTTTTTGGAACCCTCGTGCTTCACATGCAACTGTGCAGCAATTACGTCGTGACCATCTGCCAAAACATCCGCTTCCACTAAAATAATTTCGTTTACCACACAGGAAATGGGATGCAATCCACCATCCAATTGGGGGTGGACATTTTCGATAATGACCCTAGTTTGATTTGGCATATTGGGTTTTGATTGTTTTGTTTTTGTTAAAGATATAAAACCCGAGGCAATTAAATAAAGGGAAAGGTAAATCTTTGAATCCGATAACGATTTCGATTGGTGACGCCATAAAAAAACCCTTCGAATTGAAGGGTTTTTTTCTAGATTAACTAAGATTTTTAGTTTCCTTCCTCAACCTCGATGGCAATTATGGACTTGCCAGTAGGAGTCAATCCGTTGTTGAAATCCATGTAAGCAGAGTTGCTGAGAAGGATGGTCGATATTTCAGATGTGGTATTGAAATGATTTTCAGCTACCACGAATTCCTTTAAATTTCTGCTGCGTGCCAGTGTGAGGGGTAGATCTCCTGAAAGTTCATTTTGAAATACATTGAAAACCACAAGATTTTCTAACTGATTGAGGCTGTTGGGAAGCATTCCCGAAAAGTGGTTGCTGCTAAGGTGCAGTTGTTTCAAGTTAGTTAATTGACCAAAACTTGCTGGAATTTCACCTGTTAAGTCGTTTCCGTTCAGGGCCAAAATCTCTAGCTTTTTCAGGTTGCCAAGCGAACTGGGTAAATTCCCGTGCAGCTTGTTGAAGGAAAGCTCCAGCACTTTCAGTTCAGTAAGCTGACTTACCTGTGCTGGCAAACTGCCATCCAAATTGTTGAACAACATGCGTAGTTCGGTGACATGGCCATTGGTAATGGTAACACCATCCCAGGCATCCGGGCTTTGTTCCAAATCCCAGGTTGTATTCCAAAGGGCTCCATTGGTAGTTTCATAAAGTGCCACTAAGGCAAGGTGTTCGGTATCTGGAATTTGCGCCCATAGCGACATTCCAGATAAAAGTAGCGAGGTTAAGAGTAGTTTTTTCATTAGCGGGGATATCAGAATAATCTTACATATAGAAAACAAATAAATAAATTACAAGATTAAATACCAAAAAAATTCGATGAAATGCATTATTCTGTATTTTTATTAAAAATAAAAGCCAACTGATTTTTGGTTTTTAACGATTGTGTACCTTTAGGGTGTGAATCCTTGTTATGAAAAAATCCAAAGAAGAATTGCTTCGTTTTTCAGCTGAAATCTGTAAGAATACCCTTATGGAAACGCTTCAAATAGAATTTGTCGACATTACCGATTCCATGGTCATTGCCAAAATGCCCGTAACCCCCCGAGTGCACCAACCGGACGGAGTCCTACATGGGGGAGCCTCAGTCGCTTTGGCAGAGAGTGTAGGCAGTGCAGCCGCCTTCATGCTGCTCGATTCTGAAAACATTCAGATCCGAGGCATCGAAATTGCTGCCAACCACATAAAAAGTGTAAAAGACGGTGTGGTCTATGCCAAGGCAAAAAACGTCCACAAAGGCAAAACTACCCAGCTTTGGCAAATCGACATTGTTAATGAAGCCGATGAATTGGTTTCCTCGGTGAAAATGACCACCCTTACTTTAAACCGCTGATTCAAGTTTATGGAAGGAATTTTGGAGCAGGTAGAAAAAAGGTTTGCGAAACAGCTTCCTTTTGTGATATTTTCATATCCGGGCAACCATGAAATTGAAGGTTTTTTTCAAAAAAATAAGGCGCGTTACAAATACAATGATGCCTTGGAAAACGGTTTTATTTTTCAACCCTTTAATGCTGATCGTGGTGGGTTTTTCATTCCCCAAGCACAATCGGAGTATCAGAAAGGAAGCGTTGAGTTGCTCGATGCACCTGCAGAAAAGATTGTAATCCCAGAGGCTAAAGTTGAAAAAGAAGCTTACAAGCATTTGGTTTCTAAGGCTATCGAACGCATCCAGCGAAGAAAAGCCCAAAAAATTGTGACCTCGCGCTGTAAAACCATTGCCTTAAATTCGTTGAGCCTTCCTATTTTGATTCAAAGATTATTTCAACTTAACCCGACGGCCTTCCGTTATGTTTGGTTCCATCCCGATACCGGATTGTGGGCTGGTGCAACCCCCGAGCTGCTTTTGCATTCAGACGGGGAACAGTTCCAGACCATGGCATTGGCCGGAACCAAAGAAAACGACCGTTTCTTAAAGGTGCTGTGGACTGAGAAGGAACGGGAAGAACATCAATTGGTGGTCGATGATATTGTTTCCCGCTTGCAACAAATCCTTTCGGTTTTGAAAGTTTCCAAATCTACCAACCATGCAGCTGGATTGGTCGTGCATTTGAGGACCGATATTTCGGGGTGCATCAAAAAGGGAAAGGCCTCCTTGTATCAAATAGCTCAGACATTGCATCCTACCCCCGCAGTATGTGGAACCCCACGAAAAGACGCTTTGAAATTTATCCTGGAAATGGAAGATTTTGATCGCGAGTTTTACACTGGATTTCTTGGTCCAACAAATAAGGCCAGTTCTGGAACCCAATGGTTTGTAAACTTGCGGTGCATGAAATTAGAAAACCAACAAGCACATATCTTCGTGGGTGGAGGCATAACCCAAGGGTCTGTACCGGAAGCTGAATGGTTGGAAACCCAAAACAAAATACAAACCATGCTGCAGGTGCTCCAACCTTTTCTTTAAAATGTAAGGCTCCGTTTGTATCTTTGTACAGAATGAACCACTCCTCCAAAATCCTTTCGCAAACCTTGGTGCAACTATGCCTTGCTAAAGGAATTGACCACATAGTGCTTTCACCGGGCTCCCGAAATGCACCATTAACCATCGGCTTTTCAGGAAACAGCACGTTTAAAAACTTTAGCATAGTCGATGAGCGCTGTGCCGCATTTTTTGGTCTTGGAATGGCCCAGCAATTGGGAAAACCTGTGGTTTTGGTGTGCACTTCAGGTTCTGCGTTGCTGAATTATTACCCTGCAATTGCTGAAGCTTTTTACAGTCATATCCCTTTAATTGTGGTTTCGGCCGATCGCCCTTCGGAATTGATCGATGTGGGTGACGGGCAAACCATTCGGCAGGAGCACGTATTTGAAAATCACAACTGTTACAGTGCTTCTTGCAAGGAAGGTGCGGAATTTCAGTACTTCAATGAACAGGAAATCAACAAGGCCCTTAACATTGCCATGGAAGAGTCGGGACCGGTCCACATCAACATCCCTTTTTCGGAACCGTTGTACAGTATGGAGGGCAAACCCTCGGTTTTTCCGGTGAATGTGATTCCGAAGAAATTAAACTCTCTGAGTAAAATCCCACAGGTCTTTATCGACCAATGGAACCTTGCTTCCCGTAAATTGGTTTTAGTAGGCACATTGGCACCCAATACCATCGCTATGGAATGGTTGCAGATTTTGGCTACCGATCCAAGCGTGGTGGTGATGACGGAAACCACTTCCAACCTTCACCATCCCTATTTTTTTCCCGCTATTGACCAACTGATTACTTCCCTCGATTTTGAAGGCTTCCAGCAATTACGGCCCGAAATACTTCTCACGGTGGGTGGTATGATTGTTTCCAAAAGAATCAAGGCGTTTCTAAGAAAGTTCACTCCCAACGCCCATTGGCACGTAGGCCCCTACAAGGCCCTGGATACGTATTTTTGTTTGACCCATGATTTTAGGTCCCACCCCAATGCTTTTTTTGAGTACTTTTTGAAACAAGTTCAGCCAAAAGCTTCCAATTACCAGCCCTTTTGGTTGGCCAAGCAAGAAGAACGAAGGGGCAAACAGACCCAATTTGAACTGAAGATGCCGTATTCCGATTTTTTGGTTTATGCCCAAATTTTCAGAAGCATTCCTATGGGCTCACAAGTACAATTGGCCAATAGTACAGCCATACGTTATTCCCAATTATTTCCTTCGGAACCAACGCATTCAATTTTTTGTAACCGAGGGACAAGTGGTATCGATGGTAGTACCAGCACGGCAATAGGGGCCGCGGTCACAAGTGGAATTCCTACGGTGCTTGTCACGGGCGATTTGAGCTTTTTCTATGACAGCAATGCCCTGTGGAATTCCTACCTCCCAAAATCATTCCGTATCATTTTGGTGAACAATCGCGGAGGGGGGATTTTCCGAATTTTGCCAAGCGCAAAAGAAGTCCCCCATTTTGAAACTTACTTCGAAACCCGCCACGCCTTAACAGCATTGCACCTGTGCGCAATGTTTGATATTGTTTACCAAAAAGTGGAAAACCAAAATGAGTTGGAAGCAGCTTTGCTAACCTTTTTCAAGCCGTCCCAACGCCCTGTGCTTTTGGAAATAATGACCCCGAGCGAAATCAACGATCAGGTATTGAACGACTATTTTGAGGCCATTGCTTAATGACGGGCCAATAATTCTTCTGCCCAGGTAAATGCACTAATCAAATCTGGAAAGCATTGAAAGGGTTTTTTGAAGAACATGGATTCCATCTCGGCATTTTTTTGGGCTAAATCACCATAAGATACAATGGCCAGTCCTTTGAGGGATGGAATTTTTTCAAGATAGAAATAATCGTTTGGATTTAGGGAGTACGAGTTAACTCGGTTGGAGATGTATACCCAAGGTTTTGTACCTAACATTTTCAGGCCTGTTACCAAAATAGGGAAAGCTGTTTTGTAGGAAAGCGTAACACCTTCTGCAGCTTCGGTAACGATAATATTGTTGTAGAAATAGACCGATATGATGTCGGTCTCATAATGATTCTTCAACACATATTTTTTTGGAAGGTCGTGATGGGCTACTTTTTTCATACGCAAGTCCCGAATTTAATTAAATTCGGATTACGAATTCTGGAAATACTCCGCTTTTTTAGATAGGAAAAAGACTACCTTTGCGTCTGTGTTTCATTTAGGCCAATACCAGCTACTTACCGTACTTCGGGAAACCGATCCCGGACTTTTTTTGGGAAATGAAGCAGGAGACGAGGTGCTACTTCCCCATAAATACAAACCCCATGGGATTGCGGAAGGGGATTCCTTGGAAGTTTTTGTGTATTTGGACAATGAAGAAAGACCTATTGCTACAACCGAACGCCCTTACCTTACCCTGAATACTTTTGGATTCCTGTGCTGTAGTGAGGTCAATAAATATGGAGCCTTTATGGATTGGGGCTTGGTAAAGCAGTTATTTGTTCCTTTTGCAGAGCAAGCGATGCCCATGAAAGCCAATCAATGGTACATTGTGTACCTGTATTTGGATGAAAAAACTCAGCGTTTAGTAGGTTCTAGTAAAACCAATCGATTTTTGGACAACGATGAGGTAAGTCTCAATCGAATGGATGAAGTGGAAATACTAGTCACCCAAATTGGTGACCAGGGGGCTTCGGTAATTGTCAATAACCAACACAGAGGACTTATTTTTATAGACGATATTTTTGAGGACATTCGACGCGGCGATCGCCTGAAGGCCTATGTCAAGAAAGTCCGGGAAGACAAGAAACTGGACATTGTTCTACAAAAGCCTGGTTATGAAAGCATTGAACCCAATGCGGCATATATCTTGAATGAATTGGAAGCTGCGGGTGGGTTTCTTCCGCTACACGACAAAACCGATCCGGAGCTTATCAAAAACGAATTGGGCTTAAGCAAAAAAAGCTTCAAAAAGGCAATTGGGAGTCTCTACAAAGAGAAAAAAATAAGCATCGGTCCGGATGGCATTTCATTAATCCACTAAAAACCACGCGCAAGACGGTAGGGAGCACACCGCGGGCAAATACCGTAGGGGGGGCATGCATCTACAAAATACAACCCTTTTGCTTCCTTATAAACGGGGTTGTTTACCTTAGACGAACCATCTTTTGCGTAGGGAGCATACCGACCATCGAGACTAAATTTTTGCTGTAAGGTTTTGGCATCGAAAGGATACGCCTTTTTTAAACGCTCCTTTTTTTCAATGGCAGCAGCCATGTCTACCGCTTCCCAATAATTGGTTTCGGTAACCCTGTTGAAATCTGAAAAACTTTTAATTTGAAAGTCTTTTGTGGTATTCCCCAATTGAAGTGCAAACATGTCCAAATCCGGTACATCGGTAAGCGCCTCAAGATCCATTTTGAAAAAACCGATTTCAAAATCGTATTGTGCCACGACGAAGGTGGGAAGGAAACATAGGATATATATCAGCTTTTTCATGCTGTCCAAAACTATCAAAAATAATTCCGAAGTGTTTTTCCCTTATTATAAATTTAACTTATCCGAGGTTTTCTTGGGGATGGCATCTTTGTGAAGCGTAATGCTGATGGTCTTCAACTTCACGTAACTTTCACTGAAATAGACATATCCATTGTGTGCAGTGTAGTCTGGATTGGTCCCCCAACTATTTTTTACTTTATAGTATTTGGTGCCATTTTGGTCTTTTAGCAGGCCAGTGATGTGCATCAAATGGTCATCGGTGGTATCGAAATTTTCAAACTCATCCTGTCGGTAGGATTGGGTAACATTCATTTCGGGATAGATTCCTTGAAGGGCTTTTACATTATTCGCGGAATCGGCAGGAACTACGGCCACCCCATCTTTTGAGGAAAAAGTTTTTTCGCTCACATCGCAATCCAACTCAACGGTATACCCTTGTTGTAGGGCATAATCGATGGCGGACACCAATTCGTCTACGGGTACATTGTACATAGTACCGTTACTCCAATTATCTGGTATATTCAAAATAAAGGAGCTATAGAACGGAGCCTGAGTGAAACTGGTTAGGGTCACGTAATTATCCGGATCGATTTGCGTCATTTTCAAAAAAGATTGCGGAGTGTAGTTTTTTCCATCGTAGGTAAAAGTATTGGGATTTTCACCCAAATAAACATCCAAAACGGATTCGATGGCGTTTTTCCAGTTTTTGCTGAGCTTACCTGCGGGATTGTCCACGTAGGTCTTCAACATGGCTTCGAGGACTGCTACCATTTCGGCGTGGTTGTGGGAGGTGTTTCCAGATTTCAATCCGCTGAAAACGTCCTCGGGAACCAAACCAAATTTTTTTACGGAGTGCATCACATCGTGCGCCAGACCACCTTCACCAAATTGGGCCTTTCCTTGGCGCATTACATAGTTTTCGGCCTTAAGGGGGTAGGTATTGCGCACGGTGTACATTTCGGAAAGATCTATGGGTTTCCCTGTTAGACGGATGATTTCACTTTCGAGAAATGAGGTGCTGGAAAAACTCCAACACGTACCTGTTCGCCCTTGGCTGATAACCGGAGTGGCTTCCAGATCGATAATTTCGCTAAATTGATAGGATTGTTGTGCAAACGTGTTGTCCACGATCAAACAAATTGCAAGAAGTAAAAAAAGGTTACGCATCATTTTTGGATTATCTTTGAGGTAAAAATACGGAATAATGAAAGAACCTGCTTGGAAAACAGCGAAAGAATATACCGATATCACCTACAAGAAATGTAACGGCGTTGCACGGATTGCCTTTAACCGCCCTGAGGTGCGGAATGCGTTCCGCCCTAAAACCACCAGTGAATTGTTGGATGCGTTTCACGATGCACAGGAGGATACTTCCATTGGCGTGGTCTTGCTTTCTGCCGAAGGACCCTCGCCCAAGGATGGCGTTTTCAGTTTCTGTAGTGGAGGCGACCAAGGAGCTAGGGGGCATCAGGGTTATGTTGGGGAGGATGGTTACCATCGGTTGAATATTTTGGAAGTGCAGCGGCTCATTCGTTTCATGCCCAAGGCCGTAATCGCGGTCGTACCAGGCTGGGCTGTGGGAGGGGGGCACAGTTTGCACGTGGTTTGCGATTTAACTCTTGCAAGCAAAGAACACGCCATCTTCAAACAGACCGATGCCGATGTTACCAGTTTTGATGGCGGCTACGGCAGTGCCTATCTGGCCAAGCTGGTTGGGCAAAAGAAAGCGCGCGAAATTTTCTTCTTAGGCCGCAATTACAGTGCCCAAGAAGCCTTTGAAATGGGCATGGTGAATGCCGTGGTTCCGCACGAGCAATTGGAACAGACTGCTTACCAATGGGCTCAAGAGATTTTGGCGAAGTCCCCCATTTCCATCAAAATGTTGAAGTTCGCCATGAACCTTACCGACGATGGTATGGTAGGACAACAGGTATTTGCCGGGGAAGCTACCCGATTGGCTTACATGACCGACGAAGCCAAGGAAGGCCGTGATGCTTTTTTGGAAAAAAGGAGGCCCAATTTCAATAAAAAGTGGTTGCCATGATGTTGAAAATAAGGTGTTTAAAGCCGGTATTTTTTCTTGGCATCATTCCCTTAACCACACTCCTGGGCTGTTCTGATGTTGCAGGTATTTCAGGAACCCTGGAACTGTCTGAAGATGGCCATTGGAAGCCAATGGTGTATCTTATACAACCACAAGAGCTTATGGAAGTGGCAGGTTCTTTTCAAGGCACCCTTATCGATTCTGCGGAAGTTAAATCCGATGGAAGTTTTGCTTTCAAAAATCTTCCCGATGCTCCAGAACCCATATTGTTGGAATTGACCATTCAGCCCAAAGGAACTCGTTATGTTAACCAAAAGGACAACGATAGCATCCTAAACTCCAATTACATGCCCCTTCTTTGGGGAAATGGGCAAAGGTTTCGCATCAAGGCTGCTGCTGCGCATTTTCAACAAAGTTTTACCATCGAAAATCCCTCCGATGAAAATAAGGAATTATTGCGGTTGCGGGATGTGCGCCTGGCTGCTTTTCAACAACACTTGGATGGCAAAACGTGGGATGTGTATTATGGAGACCAATTGTTGAAAAAGGAAGCAGCACAATTGCGCTACCAAGAGCAATTGATGGCATTTGCTGATAGTACCCAGTATTTTTATCCAGCGATGGTTGCGTTGCGATGGGTGAGTCCGCAGAGCGATTACGAAAGGGTTCCCGAGTTCTTGGATGCCCAATGCAAAAAATGGGGCCCCCTAAACCCTGAAACACCCTGGACCGCTTCCCTATGTGCAATGGCCCAAAAACTTCCCGTAAAAGTAGGTGACCGTTTTCCAGCGACGACGTTGCCTCTGGTTACTGGCGATACATTGGCACTAGAGGGCTTGATGGGAAAACGCTTAACGATCATCGATTTATGGGCTTCTTGGTGTGCGCCCTGCCGTAAGGAAAACCGTGAAGTCCTACTGCCTTTGTGGATCCAATACCACACCGAGGGGTTCCAGATTGTGGGCTATGCTTTGGAAAGTAGCCAACTGGCTTGGAAAAAAGCCTTGGAGGTAGATGGAGTGGATCTTTGGCCCCAAGCTTCACACCTTGAAGGGGATGAAGGGCCTTTTTTGAAATTATTACAACTACAAACCATTCCGGCTAATTTTTTATTGGACGAAGAGGGTAATGTATTGGCCAAAAACCTGCATGGAAGAGCCTTGAAGGATTTTGTGAAAGCGTATTTGGAAAACTGAGGAACTTATGGGCAACAGAATTTAGATTTTAATGGATATTACCCTGCCCATATCGAGTTTGGTCCTTATTGCCATAGACAGTGTTGGAATTATACTTTCGCTGTCGATGGGAATGTTATTGCTCACCCAAAAAGGAAAAGGGCATGGCTCTGTCACCCTTTTCGGAATCCTTTTGATCCTTACCGGACTTACGCTTTTAAACGACATGTTAGTAACTTCGGGAATCAGCAATCGATTTCCTTGGTTGTATTTTACTCCCATTTATTATTCGTTATCACTCGGGCCATTATTTTACCTGTTTGTTAAATCGAAATACCAGATAGGATTAAAAACTGTTGATTACTTTCATTTAGTGCTCCCCATCTTTCAAGGGCTCCTTTATTGGTCCATTGGGTTTCGGGATGCGGAATTTAAATCCTACCTCTGGGGGAACACCAAATTTCCAGTGTATTTACAGCTGGAATCGCTATTGTTTCCGGTGTTACTGGTGGTATATGCCTTACTGGCTTATCGTTGTATTCAATTTAAAATACCAAAGGCCTATTTCTGGTCCAACGACCTTCAAAAATGGTTGAAACGTTTTGCGATTGTCCTGATTTTTATTGCTTGTGTGGAATTGTTTTTTACCCTTGGGGAGGTAATTCCGGCTTCGCATTTTGGAGCCAGAAACCTGCTTTGGCTGCACGCCTTAGTCTTGTCGACTTTCACTTTTTGGATTTCGGCGCAAGCATTTAAGCAGTACTTTCCTTTAAAACTCTACACTTCCAGCCCTTATAAAGCACAATCCCATCTTAATTTGGACGATGAGAGGCGATTGAAAGAAGACCTTCAATATTTGATGGAAGTGGACAAAGTGTATTTGAATCCAGACCTCAATCTGTCCCTATTAGCTAATTATTTGAACATTTCCGAAAAATCTTGTTCTTACCTCATCAATTCGGTTTTGCAATCCAATTTCAATAAGTTGGTCAACAACTACCGATTGAAAAGTTTTGAGGAACAGGTTGAAAAGGGAGTACATGATACCTACACTTTATCGGGTATGGCCTACGAATGTGGGTTCAATTCCAAATCTACTTTCAATCGGGTTTTCAAGGATCGTTTCGGGATGACACCCTCGGAATACATTAATCAAGCAAGGGAAAAATCAGATTAAAACTTTGTCCCAAATCATGATTTGAAGCGACCGCTTTAAATACTGCTATTAGATTTGTTTCATCAATTTTAAATCTTTCGTCATGAAACTAAATCTGAATAAGGCGCTTTTCGGAAAAAAAATGAGAATGCCATGGAATTTCCATCTTGGAGTATTGATCCTTCGTTTCTTTGTTGGGCTGGCCTTCTGTACTGTCTTTGAAAAATTTCTCCCCCGTGATGGTATCTGGGGCCCACAAGAATGGTTTGTGAACGATGTATCCAACATGGGCTTCCCTTTGCCATATTTTTTTGCTTGGGTAGCAGTGCTATCCGAATTTTTTGGTGGCATTCTTTTGATGATCGGACTCTTTACTCGTACCGCAGCAGCCTTGAATGTGGTAGTAACCTTCACCGCAACGTTTATCTACCATCATGGTGATATTGGACAATCGGGACTGCTTTCATTTTACTTCCTAATCATGTCCATGAGCATTCTATGTTTTGGAGGCGGAAAGTTCAGTTTGGATTTCTTTTTAACCAAAAAGCGTGACACGATAGCAACCTAACCAGGTTTGCATGCATTTATATGACATAAATCATTTTAGACCCCTTACATAAAGAATATTTTTACAGGACCAATTACGATTGTAAAAACCAACATCATGGAAAAGTCTAGACCAACTTACCGTTTTCTGCGCATTCTTTTAGGGTTGTTCCTCATTGCATACGCTTTGAATAAGTTTTTTCATTTCATCCCAAACAGTTATGGTTCTATGCCCCAAACGGCACAGGACTTTTTAGATGCTGTGGTGATGTACCTGCCCATTCTCTATATTTTTGAGATTGTGCTGGGGTTATTCCTGGTGTTGAACAAATGGAAAACCTTTATCTACATCGTACTCTTCCCATTATCCATCGCTTTTTTGATGTTCAGCATCATTAATGGCGACATGGTTGAGCTTTGGCCTGCCTTGCTTGTAGCTGTAATCAATATCATCCTAATATTGTCTAGAAAGGAGAAGTACAAAGTATTGTTTGATTAAGGATTTTCTATCAAATTCAGTGTACACCGAATTTGCGCAAGGTACTAGGTGCAAAGACCACACATAGTCTAGGAATAACTTCTGGGGAGATTATTTTGTAAAGTGGAGGCGTTTTTTTGGGATGACTTTTGAGGAATGATTTGTTTCGATCTTTAAAACAAATCAAACGAAATTCCTTCCAAACTAAAAAAATCATACAAGACACTGTCTCCTGCTTGGTAGATTACTTGTCCGTTGGTATCAATATCAACTCGGATGCCTCCATTTTGCATGGCCGTGCATATTTTTCGTTTGGAAGGCCTATAGCCACTAGGCAATGTAAAAATGACTGTTCCTGAACCCACAATAGGGTTGGTGTTTCGCAACAATCCCCTTAGGTAAACCCTATTGTTGTGCTTGTAGTAGCCTGCCGATTCATAGGTAGCACTGTAATTGGTCCACCCACTGTTTAAAGTGGCGTTGGTGGGGGTTTCAACCGTCTCTACAGTGTAATTGGCATCGGCAAATTCTTTGGTAATAAGCGCTTTCGAATCGGTGATTTCGGCTATGTCGAAGCTAGGAGCAGTGATGGTACCATTTTTTAAGATAGTAAGGGCATTGTTTCGATTGCTACTATCGGTTCCGTTTCCCACTTCAAAAATGGGCTCCGTGTCGATGTAAATACTGCCCGTACCCCCAAGTCCTAGATTATAGGCTCCGATGCTCAGGCAAGCCAAACTCTTGGCAATGGTCCCTTCTCCCAAAGTCGTTGTAGCATATCCTTGCGACTGGGTATTGTAACCCATTGCGGTACTTCGTGTACCAGAAGCTGTTGTGCCGTCTCCCATGGCTGTAGCAATGGAACCAGATGCATTGGTAAGTTGACCGGTACTGAAAGAAACATAGCCAGAAGAAGTTGCGCTGTTGCCCAAGGCCACAGCAGTATATCCGCTTGCAACAACAACATTCCCAATTGCAACCGATCGGTTTCCGCTAGCTTGGGTGCGATAGCCAAAGGCCGTGGCATAGTCTCCATCAACTCGGGTTTCGAAACCAGCACCAAAGGCACTCAAACCCAAAGCGCCGTTGGTTGTACCTGCAGTAGCACTGTAGCTTAAATCGATTGCATTGAAGCCAATGTTTCCATAATTTGTGGGATTAGAATTTTTAAGCCGCCAACCATAGCCATTGCCTTCATCTAGTTTTTTCAATTCGCCATCAATTTTGGTCCAAGTAGCGGCAGGATAGTCCCAAAAGTAGAACCCTTGCTCGGGGCTACCATTGCCGGTAACGAAAACTATCATCCCATTTTGGTTTGCTGTGGGAACAACAACAGGGAAGTTGTCTACTTTAGGGATCAAGATTCCATCCGTATTGGAGGGACTGTTTGTATTGGAAGCGCTGATGTCCAAAAGGGCATTTGGATTGGTCGTGTTGATTCCAACCTGGGCGTAGGTGAAGTGGAGGCAAAAAAAGGCTAGGACAAAAAAAAGTAGTGCTTTCATGACAATTGGACTCAACAGTGTTTCATTGCCTTGTAAAAATAGCTTGGATTGGGGATGATTGAAATACGTAGGCATCCTAAATACTACGTGGGGTTACGTAGTATTAAATCTTATTCAGGAGGTGGTTGTGCTCTTTGATCCACACGCTCAGGGCATCAATGTGCGATGGCAAATCGAGTTTGGAAATGATATTGGCCCGGTGCTTTTCAACGGTTCGGAAAGAAATGGAAAGGGTTTCCCCAATTTCCTTGGAAGACATCCCTTTTCCCACCATACGCAAGATGGTACGCTCGGAAGGTGTCAGGAATTTGATTTTTTCAAGCTCCGGAACAATTTCATTGGAAAGAATATCATTAAAAACCTTGCTATAGTAGGCAGTTCCCCTGACTACTTTTTGGATGCAACGATGCACTTCTACAAAAGGTTCTTCTTTCAATAAATAGCCTAAAATCCCCAATTCCTTGGTCTGGAGTATGAGTCCCTTTTCCTTGTGGGATGTTAGGATGATAAACTCGGTGGGAAGTTCCTTTTCCCTAGACTTCTGGATGACTTCAATTCCAGTAAGATAGGGCATCTCCACATCCAAAATGGCAATGGTGGGATGCCATTCAATGATGAGGTCCAGCGCCCTTGCACCATTTTCGGCACCACCCAACACCTTATAGTTGTAGGATTTGAGCTCTTGGATAAGCCCTTTTAGAAGGATAGGGTGATCATCCGCAACCAGTATGGTAATTTCATCGTCCATTTTTAAGGGGTATATTAGCATTCAATAAGGAGCCTTTACCGTTTGTGTTTTCCACTGTGAGCTTTCCACCCAAAATTTTGATACGCTCGTGCATGGTTTTTATTCCAAGGCTATTTTTGCGAAGTGCTTCACTATTTTGAAATCCTTTGCCATTGTCCTGGATGGTAGCCGTGATTTCCCGTTCCTTTTTTAAAATAACAACCTGCAAAGTAGTGGCCTCCGAATGTTTGATGACATTACTGATGCTTTCTTGGACAAACCTGTAAAAATTCAAAACCTCTTCTTTTGTAAAGCAGGAATCTATCTCATCGATTTCTGAAGAAACAAACAAATTAGTTTCCTCGTCCAGTTCGTAAAGCAGTTGGGTAATGGCCTTGGTGAGCCCTAAATTTTTCAATATGGGCGGGTAGAGGGCTTTGGAAATAGCTCGGACTTCCTCCAGCGCTTTGGACGTCATCAAAGCAAGTTCGTCCTGCTGGGCATTGGAAGCCTTTTTTTGTATGAGTGTCAATTGCTGCCCCACACTATCATGAAGGTCCTTAGCGACACGGGTGCGCTCGTTTTCTTGGGCCTCCATCAAAGCTTTGGAGAAAAGTTCTTGTTGTAATTTTTGGTTTCTGTACTGGTTTCGGGAGCGGATCAATAAAACAAATCCAAAGAGGCAAAGCAATCCTAGGCTTCCAAAAACGATCCATTGGTTCTTTACTTTGTTCTGTTGCTCCAAAAGAGCCAAATCACTTTCTTGCGTCTTAATCTTCAAGTCCCTTTTTTCGGTTTCATAAAGCGTTTGGTAATACGAGAGCCCTTTTACTTTTTGGGCACTATTAATGGAATCGTTTAAGATGTTGAAGGTTTTAAGGTGTGCCAACGCATTTTTGGAATCGCCCAATTTTTCGTAAACTTCCGAAAGAAATTTTTCGGCATCCAACAACTCTTCATATTCTTGGTTGGCTTTTCGTTGCTCCAAATTTTCTATACCCGCTTGGAGCGCTTTTTTATAGGCCCCTTGGGCAAAGTAATAATGTTTCAATGCCAAGAGGTAGGAGGTTTTTTTTCGTTCATCGGTACGATGTTCGGGATTGGCTTCCATGAGTTGCAAATACGTAGTAGCCTCCTGCATCTTGCCCACATCGATGTAGGCCCTTACCAAAGCCGAAAGAACCACAATTTCGGTCAGTGCCTTAAACTCGGATTGCTGGTTGGCGGCATAGGCTTTCAACAAACTTGCCACTCTTTTTTGGTATTGATGGGTCTTGCGGTAGTCGGTGGCGGCATTGTAATTTAGCGCGATCAAGTTTTCCAGTTCGTGGGAACGTTCGGAGAGCTCGATGGCTTCAGCCCTAATGGCCTGTGCTTCATCATAAAACCCGTTTTGACTGTATAGAATCGAAAGTGCAATCTTGCAATTGATTACGTTAAAGGTGTCCTTTTCCTTAGCAAAATAGGGTTCTGCATTGCGAAGCACTCGAGACGCTTCTGCAAATTCACCTTTCATGGAGAGCGACTGGCCGATGTACATTTCTGAAAGCCCGATGTACCTTTGGTAATCGATATTTTTTGCCAATTGTTGGGCCTTCTGATAAATGGCTATGGCGTTTTCCAATTCCCCGAGATCCTGATAGGCATTTCCCGCATTCAAGAGCATTCTTGCGAAATCCCTGGGGTCTAATTTGTCTTGAATAGGGGAATATTGATTGAATACGCGGATCGATTCTGAAGGATTGCCCAAGTAGGATTTGTAGTAGTAAATGAGGTCCGAAATATTATCGGCTGCAAGTTCTACCGAATCCAATGCAATGGCATAATCAATCGTCGCTTTAGCCAAGGAATCGTAGCGATAATTTTGATCGAATTCCACCACGCTGGTCAGACTGTCCATCCAAACCAGCTTTTCGCCGTTTTGCGAATGCTGCATCAAGGAATCGTAACGCTTCATTTGGTTCTGGATTTCCTTTTCCTGCCCATGGGCAAGGTAGGATAGGGCGCTAAGGAGCAGGAAACCAAAAACTTTCATCAACAGTTACAATGGTGCGTATTCAAATATAGCAAAACAGCCTAAAAGTTAACTACGTGGGGTTACGTAGAAAAATCCGGTTTGGAACATATTTCCCTTATCACTACGTGGCTGGATATCTTTTTGAAATTGGGGATGGAATTTTCGTTTATAATTGTATTTTTAGAATTCCTTAAGTATCCAACAACTACTAATACCAATGCTGCATGCAAATCATTGAATCCCAAAAAACATACGATGTGGTCATCGTGGGCTCCGGGGCCGGAGGCGGAATGGCTACCAAAATACTGGCCGACGCCGGATTGAAAGTGGCCGTCATTGAAGCGGGACCCTTTTTCGATCCCGCCGATCCCAACCAACGTACCCAATTAAAATGGCCCTACGAATCCCCCCGTCGTGGAGCCGGTACCCGCCGTGATTTTGGGGAGTTCGACATGGCCTATGGGGGCTGGGAAATTGACGGCGAGCCCTACAATCAAATTGGCGATACCCAATTCGATTGGTTCCGTTCGCGCATGTTGGGAGGCCGCACCAACCATTGGGGGCGAATTTCCCTGCGGTTTGGTCCCAAAGACTTCAAAGGAAAAGACCGTGACGGTTTGGGCGAAAACTGGCCCATTGGGTATGACGATATCAAACCCTATTACGATAAAGTAGACAAGCTCATCGGTGTTTTTGGCAGTAATGAAGGACGCTACAACGACCCGGATGGATTCTTTTTGCCCGCTCCTAAGCCCCGACTGCACGAGTTGTACTACATCAAAGGCGCTAAGAAATCGAATGTGGACGTAATTCCGTCACGGTTGTCCATCCTTACCAAACGCATCAACAACGATCGCGGGGTGTGCTTTTTTTGCGGACAATGCAACCGGAGTTGTTCGGTTTATGCGGACTTCTCCTCCGGAAGCTGCTTGATTTTTCCGGCACAGAAAAGCGGCGGACAAGTGGACTTGTACGTGAACAGCATGGTGAGCGAAGTCACCATCGACGAAAATGGTAAGGCTACGGGCGTTAAATACATCAACAAGGAAGACCGCCGACAGTATGGCATCAAGGGCAGGGTTGTGATCTTGGCGGCATCGGCCTGTAGCACTGCACGGATTCTGTTGAATTCCAAGAGCGAAAAATTCCCCAACGGATTAGGCAATAGTAGCGGCTTGATTGGCCATTACCTGCACGATTCCACGGGAACGGACCGTGTGTTCTTCGTCCCCGAATTGATGAACCGCAAACGCTACAACGAAGATGGGGTAGGAGGCCTGCACGTCTATTCGCCTTGGTGGCTGGACAATAAAAAACTCGATTTTCCCCGCGGTTACCACATCGAGGTGTGGGGCGGTATGGGTATGCCTGGTTACGGTACGGGGTTCAATCCCAACTCCCTTAACAAATACCTTGGCTTAAAAGTGGGTGGTTACGGAAATGGCCTGAGGGAAGACGTTAAGAAATTTTACGGTTCGGTAATGGGCGTCTCGGGACGGGGCGAATCCATTGCCATGAAGGATAACTATTGCGAAATCGATCCCACCACGGTGGACGAATTTGGAATTCCGGTGCTGCGGTTTAACTACCAATGGACCGATTACGAGCGGAAGCAATCCAAGCACATGCACGACACCTTCGAGGAAATTTGCCACAACATGGGCGGGATTGCCTTGGGTGATAAACCCGGCAAAGATCAGGATTACGGTTTGCTGAACCCAGGAAGGATCATCCACGAAGTGGGCACCACCCGTATGGGCAGCGATCCCAAGACTTCGGTAGTCAACGAATTTGAACGCCTGCACGACGTCAACAACGTGTTTGTGGTCGATGCGGGACCGTTCGTATCCCAAGCCGACAAAAACCCTACTTGGACCATCTTGGCCCTGGCATGGCGTACCTCCGATTACATCATTGAAGAACTCAAAAAGCAAAACCTATAACCCATGGACAGACGTGAAAGTTTAAAATCGATGCTCTTGGGCTCCATGGCGGTGGGGCTTACCTTAGAAAGTTGTGTTACCGAAACTTCGCCCGAAATTATAGAAGATAAAATCTGGGCCTACACTTATGGCCGTACCCCCAAGGAACAGGCCTTTGACGAAAGGCTGATCTGCGAGGAATTTTTTGATGAAACCGAGCGGCAGCAAGTCACCACTTTGGCGAATTTGATTTTGCCTCCTAACGAGAGCGGAACCATCGAACAAGCGGGCGTGGTCGATTTTATCGAATTCATGGCCAAGGACGTACCCGAGTTCCAGACCCGCATCCGTGGTGGATTGATGTGGCTGAACATTTATTGCAATGCCAAGTACAATGCCAGTTTCATGACTTGCACCGAGGACCAGCAAAAAGAGGTACTGGATACCATAGCTTTCCCCGATCCTGAGGCCAAAGAACAGGTGCAGGAGGTGAAGTTTTTCTCCCTCATGCGCAACTTGGTGATGACGGGTTATTTTACTTCTGAAGTGGGGATTAAGGAGTTAGGCTATGTGGGCAACATCCCCAACAATTGGGACGGCGTGCCCCAAGACGTGTTGGACGCTCATGGCCTAAGCTACGATCCCGAATGGTTGAAAAAATGTGTGGACATCGATACCCGCGGCGACGTGGCCCAATGGGACGAGGAAGGGAATTTGATTACGTAGCCTATTATGGCCTAAAGAATATCTTTTTAGCCGGATATGGAATTTTGATGACTTTTAGTAATTCTGATTGAAAATTGGTATAAATCAAATAGTGATTGGAAGTTGCTAGGTCGTAAGTGGTTATTAAAATGACCCTTTGCTCCAAATCCATATTAATGCTAGTTGCGTTGAAATTATTGGCTTCTGGATGAGCAATGGACATGTTCATAATTAAATCTGACATAAAATCAGTGCTAGTATTATCCTCAATGACATTTCCAGTGTTTTTATTTAAAACTGCGATGCCCGTATTATAGGGGGAGGGTTGTTGAAATCCTGTATGAATCAAGAGCCTATCCTGATAAAATTCACCTTCAAATGGGTAGAATCCTTCATTGTAGATGTAATTGTAAGGGACATCCCATTCTTCTTCGAAAGTACTTAAGTCGTATTTTTTCAATGAATCGTCGAACAAATAAACTTTTTCACCATCCGAAGTGAAGCTAAGTTGCCCCAAGCCTATTATTTCACCTTCAACAGTACCATTGTTGGTATTGATTTTAATTATTTTTCCAACGGTATTATCGTCCTGTCTTTGAACGGAGCAAAGCAAAAGATTATTTGTCAAGAAAGCTGCGGAGGTATAGTAGCCTTCTAGGCTAAATAGGGCGCAATCCTGGTTTGTCCCTTTGAGACGATAATTGGCAATTACAAGATTGTTGACTGAGTCATAAAATTCAGAACAGATAACGATTGTTCCATTGGAAGAAGTGACATATTTGATATTTTCATTTTCGATACTGCATAATTGATTGTAGGTGTTTATGGAGCCCGTATTCAAGTTTTTTTGCCCAATAGGATAATCGAGGTCGTTTAAGTCTCTAACCCACGTGATTTCCCCACTTTCCCTAAAGTCCATTTTTGAATTTTGATTAAATCCAAAACTATTGCTTAGGTTCTCTGTAGTTACCTCAGAATTTTCAGCATCAATGTTCATCAATACAATGTCGCCATCGGCTCCTGTATCTGCCAAAAGACTTAGGTTGTAGGTTTCCAATTCATCCGTCGTTTGATCGTCATTTTGATCGTCATTCTGGTCATCGTTCACATCAGGGTTGGTGCTTGGATTTTCTTCCGTTTTTGAACAGGCTACCAATAACAGTATCATAAAAATCCAATAGAATTTCATTATAGTTTTTTTTCAAAGAAAGTAAATATTTTTGGCATTACTTGCCATACCCCTCCACATGCACTTGCTTCACCGCCCTTCCACTGGGGTCGTTCATATTTTTAAAACTCTCGTCCCATTCCAGGGCCACGGCACTGCTGCAAGCTACAGAGGGCACACTGGGCACCGTTAAGGCTGCCGCATCGCTGGGGAAGTGCTCCTCAAAAATACTGCGGTAATAAAACTCCTCCTTGCTGGTGGGCGTTTGTATGGGAAAACGGTATTTGGCATTGGCCAATTGCTCGTCCGTAACTTCACTGTTTACCAATTCCTTGAGGGTGTCGATCCAACTGTAGCCCACCCCATCACTAAACTGTTCTTTCTGTCTCCAGGCCACGCTTTCTGGGAGCATGTGTCCAAAGGCTTCACGCAGTACCCATTTTTCCATGGCCTGTCGGGCTTTGGGGTTGCCTTCCCCGGCAAGGATCATTTTGTCCTTGGGGTTTAGGCGCATGGCCACATCCATAAATTCCTTGTCCAAAAAGGGTACCCGGCCTTCAATGCCCCAAGAAGCCAAGCTCTTGTTGGCACGTAAGCAGTCATATAGGTGGAGCTTGTCCAGCTTGCGCACGTTTTCCTCATGAAAATCCTTGGCGGAGGGCGCCTTGTGGAAGTAGAGGTAGCCCCCAAAGATCTCGTCGGCACCCTCTCCGGAGAGCACCATCTTAATCCCCATCGCCTTGATGGCCCGCGCCAACAAAAACATGGGCGTCGAGGCACGAATGGTGGTGATGTCGTAGGTTTCCACATGGTAAATCACGTCGCGGATAGCGTCGATGCCCTCTTGTATCGTAAAGTGTACTTCGTGATGCACGGTTCCAAGATGCTCGGCTACTTTTTTGGAAGCTGCCAAATCGGGGGAGCCTTCCAGTCCAATAGCAAAGGAGTGGAGGCGGGGGTACCAGGCGTTCTCCACATCGCCACTTTCAATACGTTTGTCTGCATATTTTTTGGCCAGGGCCGAAGTAATGGAGCTATCAAGTCCGCCCGAAAGCAACACCCCATAGGGCACGTCGCTCATCAGTTGGCGGTGTACCGCAGCATCCAGGGCGTTGCGCAAATCCTCGATGGAGGTTTGGTTGTCCCTTACGTTGTCGTATTCCATCCAATCGCGGGTCCACCAGCGTTTCACTTCGCCCTCCTTGCTGTACAGGTAATGTCCGGGAGGGAACAATTCAATTTTGGTGCACACCCCTTCCAAAGCTTTCAATTCACTGGCCACGTAAAAGGTACCGTCCTTGTCCCAACCTATGTACAGTGGGATAATGCCCATGTGGTCGCGCGCTATGAGGTAGGCGTTGTTTTCCACATCGTAGAGTGCAAAACCAAAGATGCCGTTAAGCTCGTCCAAAAAGGCGGGACCCTTTTCCTTGTAAAGGGCCAAGATGACCTCGCAATCGCTTTTGGTGCGGAAGTTGTAGCGTCCTTCAAACTGCTTTCGCAATTCCTGATGGTTGTAGATTTCGCCATTGGCAGCAAGTACCAGTTTGCGATCCTCCGAAAATAACGGCTGCTTCCCCGAGGTAGGATCTACAATGGCCAGCCGTTCGTGGGCCAATATGGCTTTGGAATCGTCATAAATTCCGCTCCAATCGGGGCCACGATGACGCAGGCATTTGGCCATGGTTAATAGTTGGGGGCGCAACGCTTCACTGGGTTGCTTGAGGTCGAAGGCGCATACAATTCCGCACATAGGGTCGTTCTTTAAATTAAAAAACCCGCCAAATTTGAAACTTGACGGGTTGTGTATAGGGTACAAGTTTCGGCTACGGCTTTCCGTTATTAGAATTATTGGTATTGAAATTATTGGAACGTAGCATCAACGTTTGGTTTCAAATGAGTGCCTCAAATATCTACTTTTTTTTGAACAAAAGAAACATTCCACAAGAAAATTTAGGGAAAACTAGCGAAGCTTTGGAAAAGCGGAAGGATTCACCTCATGCATCAGGGCATAGACCTTTTCAAAAATATCTTCCGTAGAGGGTTTTGAAAAATAATCCCCGTCCGATGCATAGGCCGGACGGTGCGGTTGGGCCGTAAGCGTCGCTGGGGGGCTGTCCAGATGGCGATACCCACCTTGCTCGTTAAGGATGTGGTCCAAAATATAAGCGGATGCCCCACCGGGAACATCTTCATCAATCACCAGCAAGCGGTTGGTCTTTTGGACGCTTTTTACAAGGTCGTGGTTCAGGTCCAAAGGCAATAGCGATTGTACATCGATCACTTCGGCATCAATGCCCACCTGCAAGAGCTCCTTGGCAGCTTCCTGCACCAAGCGCAGGGTACTTCCGTAGGAAACCAAGGTAATGTCTTCGCCCGATTTCACGGTTTCGACCACCCCGATTGGCGTTCGGAATGCTCCCAAGTTATTCGGTAATTGTTCCTTCAGTCGGTAACCGTTCAAGCATTCGATGATAAGAGCAGGTTCGTCGCTTTGCATTAAGGTATTATAGAAACCAGCAGCTTTGGTCATATTGCGGGGGACGAGTAGGTACATCCCTCGCAACAAATGGATCAAGCCACCCATTTGCGAACCGCTGTGCCAAATACCTTCCAAACGATGCCCACGGGTACGCACAATCAGCGGTGCTTTCTGTTTGCCAACGGTCCGGTAACGCACCGTAGCCAGGTCATCGCTCATAATTTGCAGGCAATACATCAAATAATCCAAATATTGAATTTCGGCAATGGGGCGTAATCCCCGCATGGCCATTCCGATGCCCTGCCCCAAAATAGTTGCTTCGCGGATGCCGGTATCGCTCACGCGCAATTTGCCATGTTTTTCCTGAAGTCCTTCCAACCCTTGGTTTACATCGCCAATGGTGCCGCTGTCTTCACCAAAAATCAGGCTTTCGGGGTGTTCGGTAAAAAGGATGTCGAAATTGTCCCGAAGGATAACCCTTCCGTCCACTTCCTCCGGTTGGGGATCGTAAGTGGGAAGCACTTCTTTAATGTTGGTGGCTTTGGAAGGCAATTCCGAGTACAGGTTGGAGCTGTACATGGGTTGCACAATGTCGAAGAAATTGTTGACCCAATCCTGAAGTTGTTTCTTTTCAGGAGTGTCTTCACCTAAGACATAGCGAAGCGCCTTTCGGACTTTGGAAATGATGTCTTTGCGAAGCGGTTCCTTTTCAGTAGCCAATTCGTTTTTGATTTTTTCAATGAAGGCCTTGTTGGGACTGTTCTCAGCAACATGTTCCAACAAAGTGATGGCTTCTTTCTGTTCCTGCTTGTGAGGTGCCAAAAAAGCGCCCCACTCCCGGTTTTTGCCCTCCCGTACCTGCTTTTTGATGCCCTTCTCCAATTCGTCGAGTTCTACTTCAGAAGCTATATTGCTGGCTAGGATCCATTCGCGCATTTTCAGGTTGCAATCGTGTTCCCGTTCCCATTGCAAGCGTTCTGGGCTTTTGTAGCGTTCGTGGGAGCCACTGGTGGAATGTCCTTGGGGTTGTGTGAGTTCCACTACATGAATCAACACGGGGACGTGCTCCTCCCTAGCCAATTTCCCTGCCTTTTCAAAGGTCTCCACCAAGGTGGGGTAGTCCCAGCCTTTCACCTTCATGATTTCGTAGCCTGCTTTTTCTTCAGTGCGCTGAAAACCACTTAGGATTTCGGAAATATTTTCTTTGGTGGTTTGATATTTTGCCGGAACGGAGATGCCGTATTCGTCGTCCCAAATACACATCACCATCGGAACCTGCAACACCCCTGCGGCATTGATGGTTTCCCAAAACAGACCCTCGCTGGTACTGGCATTGCCAATGGTACCCCAGGCCACTTCGTTGCCGTTGTTGGAAAAATGGGTCATGCCTTCCAACCCTTTTACCTTTCTAAAAATTTTGGAAGCTTGTGCCAATCCCAAGAGACGGGGCATTTGTCCTGCGGTGGGTGAGATGTCGGAACTGCTGTTTTTTTGATCGGTGAGGTTTTTCCAGGAACCGTCCTCATTCAAGCTATGGCTCATAAAATGTCCGCCCATTTGCCTTCCGGCACTCATGGGGTCTGCTTCCATGGAGGTATGCGCGTACAATCCGGCAAAGAAGTTTTCGATGCTCAGTTGCCCCAATGCCATCATAAAAGTTTGGTCGCGGTAATAGCCACTGCGCCAATCACCTTTTTTGAATGCCTTTGCCCAGGCAAGTTGGGGGACTTCCTTTCCGTCCCCGAAAATACCAAACTTGGCTTTTCCGGTAAGCACTTCACGACGCCCTAGCAAACTACATTCCCTACTGGTAACCGCCACTTTGTAATCGTTTATTACGTTGGCTTTAAAGTCTTCAAAGGAAATGGCGTCGTTAGCTTGGGGGTTTGTCTGCATATCGGGAAAATTACCTTGCAAAAGTAGCGAAAATAACCTTGCGGAACAATGTTAAAATTTTAAAGGATTCTTAAAAAAAGAAGTTGAAAATTTAATTTTTCTTACTCTTTTTAAATATTTCCACGCCCAGCCTGCGAATGAGTAAAAGGAAAGGGGTCGCATGAAGCAACAAATCAAAATAGTCCATGGGTTTCATGCCTACAGCACCGCCTGCCATCCATTTCAACTTACCCCAAATATGGGGTTCTGGGGCATACGGGGCCAAGCCCAAGGTGAGGCAAAGAAGGATTAAAATGCGCCAGTCGTTGAGGAGTGTCATGGGTTATGGGCTACGTTGAAAAAGTAAAAATAAAAAAAATACCTTTGTCTAGCACCCAGCACCTCTAATACCACTTTCGAGTGAACAGTCCCGTGAGGGTCCTTATGTCCAAGGTTACGATGAACCGAATCCGCTGGTCGTAATTTCCCAATCCCGGTTCCCAGCCAAGGTTGGAATATAAGGGGAAGTAAATTTCAAAGTAATCAGCCACCAAACTGGCACGAATACCCGAATCGTAGGCCAGTTGTCCATTGAAATTGCTGTTCTTCACCACGCCAACATCGCCGTAAGCATAAATCCACTTCCAGATGTTGGTACTCGCGTTGAGGCTGATGATCCACTCGTTGGCAAAACTGGGCTCCAATTGCGATTTGAAACCGCCTTCGGCGACGATCAGTTGCTGACTGAATAATCCGCTATTCTCACTACGACCGTAGTAATTGTAGTCGAACATATAGTCGGTGGGCCGGTCCAGTGCAAAGCTGAAATAATCATCATTTTTATCGGTATTGTTGTACAGGAACAGTCCTGTAAAAAACCGTAGGTTAATCTGCCGATTGCTCAAGAATAATTTTCGGTATTCCAGTTGGCACGCCAATTTGCTGAACTTTTTGGCTAGTTCAAAATCGAAACTGGCCCGGTAAAAATTGATCAAGTTGTTGTCCGAGTATACGTATTGCAGGTTGTACACGCTGTAGTTGGGTTCTTGATTGGGGTTGTTTGGGTTCTCGTCGCGGGATACCGAAACACTCCGAACGTTCACAAACTGTCGTTTGTTTTTCCGCAAGTCATGGTGATCGCGAAAGGCCATGGTAATGTAGGGCGAGAATTTTTTATAGAACAGGCCGTCGTCGTACGAGTAATAGGTACCAGACAATCCGTAGCGAACATAATACAGGTCGCCGTAATATTTGCGGTCGGTAAAAATCAACGCACCTTTACCTACCAAGGTTTGTGAATTGAAGCCGTACTGGGGTTCCAGGCGGTAATAAAATCCTTTGGGGAGAAGCGTTTTGTTGTATACCTTGGGTCCTAGGGTAAACCCATCGTACAGGTTGTAACTAAAGGTGGGCATGAAGAACACCTGGTTGTACTTGGGATCCTCGATGTCCTGGAATAAGCGAAACTGTAAAGGACGATTTAATAAGCCTTCGACCTTTTTAAAATTATTTCGTTGGTTAAATTCCGGGATGGTTCCCTCGTAGTTTACGGCCAACTTCCGGATGCCTTCCCTAGGCACCATAAGTGTTGTTGTGGAGTCGACCGGGGGCAACCATTTTTTAAATACTATTTCATCACGGTTCAAGCCATACAGGGCAACGGGCATGCTGTTGTTGCGTTTGTTCTGTACGGTAACCTTCAGTGAATCCCCGACGATGGTTACATTTTTTATTTTGAAATCAATCAAGGTGCGCTTTCCAGCGTAGTCTTCAAAAAACCAATTGACAGGCAAGGGGGTATTTTTTTGTAGGATCTCCTGAAAATCGGAGGGCCGAGCCTTTTGCAGTTGGTAGCTGTCAAAAAATTCTTTGATGCTTTTTTCCAAGGTTTCTTCTCCTAAGTAATCCTTCAAATACACCAAGCCAGAGCCCGCATAATAATCGTTGGCCAATTCCTTGTTGAATTTTACCAACGAATCCTTAGGGGTCACCAAGGCCTGGTGTAAATTGCTTCGGGCCATGTTGAGGTAGAGGAACGGGTACTGATCGTTGAATTCCAATTCGCTGGCATGCGACCAACGAACGATGAAAAATTCGCTCATGTTTCCCAATATCTTAATATCTGGATAATAAGTATTTACATACGCTATCATCAAGTAAACTTGTAAGGCTCCAATCAGCCAATAATCGTTGCGTGGGTGTATGGAGAGGGTGTTTTCCACATACTTTCGGGAAATGGTTTTCATGAGGGCGAGATCCATTTCAAAACCACTAGGAAACGGACTGATGAAATCGGGTAGTTGGTTCAAGCCATAGACCGGGCTGTTGCGGTAATCGGCATCGCTTACGACCAATTTTGAGAAGGGATACTTTCCTAATTTTGTTTCCAAAAACCGCGTAATGCGATCTATCTGTAAGGCCTTGATGGCGGGCGTCACCTTTTTATCCTTGATATCCGTTATAACTTCCAGTTGGTCCGTGACCACCGATTGGAACCCCAAAGTCTTATCCAGATAAATTGGTGCGCTCATGCGCTGGTTTCCCTGTAAATGATAGACCTTTTCATCTGCTTGACTCACGGTACCCGTCACATCCAGATCGGTAATAAGTTGATAGCCATTCGGAATGTGAAAATTTATGTGAAACGTGGAGGGGTCCATGTAGAAATCGTCGGTATTCTTATTGCTATAGGCCTGCCATCCGCCATCATAAACTGCAGGCGCCATGAACCAGTAGCGCAATTTGTAATCCCCATTTTTGCTTACCCCAAAACGCGTGAACTTATCATTGGGCACCTTAGTCTCATAGCTAAGGGTCACATTAATGGACTCCCCCGGAGCGAGTGCTTCTGGAAGCGTCACCTTTATTAAATCGGGGGCGGGGCTTCGTTGCCAGGATAGGGAATCATTGTTGCTAGTGCCTAATTTAGATAGTTTGGTGCGCCCTCTGTTTTCCTCTTTTTCAAAATGAAAGGCACTCGAGAAGTTTTCTGCAAAGCGAACCGCCAAAGGAGTGGTCTTGTTGGAAAAACTGTGGGCCCAGTCCGTTAGCACCAACTCATTAAGGGTATCTTTTGAAGCGTTGACATAGTTTAGGCTTTCCTCAATTTTTAGGGTATTGGTTTCCACATTGAGGAACACATCCATCTGAATGGTGTGTTGTGCTTTCAACGAAAGCGAAATGAAAAGTGTTAGGATTAATAGGCAATGCAGCTGCTTCAAATCGATACTTTCAAAAATTTAATGGCTTTGCTACGCGGAAGGGAAACATCTTTTAACAAATAAAATCCGTTGGGTAAATAAGAAACATCCCACACCGCATTTTCCCTACCCGAAAAATAGTGCTCCGCTATTTTTAACCCCATGGCATTGTAAAGGACTACCTCATGGGTTCCGTTATCCGGGAATTGCAATTCCAATTGTTGGGGTATCAAGGTACTTTTCAGTTGCAGTATGCCCTGCAAGACTACATCCGGTGTTTCCAAAACAATGGTTTCATCGGTTTCCAACTGCATAATCACCGGAAGGTGATCGCTCATGTTGTACAAAAGTTCCCTCAGGCTTTCCCCATAAGTACCATCGCATGCACTGTCGTTAATGCTTAGGTTGAAGCAATTGCCATTGTTGCCATAGGAATGATAGCTGTCTTCCAGGTAATGCAAATCGGGGTCGGCCAAGAGGTTTTCAGACACCAATATAAAATCGAATCGATCGTCCAAACCGCCTCCGGCACCTGCGCCAAAAGGGCCCGAACTAATGCGGCTGCTTTGGGTGTGCACCCCCTGAAAATTGCTATTGTTGCTCCATGCGCCGGGCGTATCGATGGGGTCGGCCATGGTAATAAAATTGGAAGGGTCCAAAAGTGCTACATAAGCCGGTTCGGTGGAACTGTACAAATTAAGGTCGCCTGCAAAGATTACATAAGCGTCTGGGTTCAACGAATTGGTATCGCTTAAAAAGGCTTCAACCATATTCAATCGTTCGTTTTGGTTGCTGCCGCCTTCGCTAGACTTTAAATGCGCAATATAAATTTCAAGAACAATGGGGTTTACAGAGCCATTGGCTGTATGAAGTCGAAGGGTGTAATGGTTGATGTCCCTCACGTTGGTTTGCACGACGCTTTCGGCTTCGAGGGTCATCTTGTCCCTTCGGTAAAAAAGCAATTGCTGCAAATCGGCGCTTCCGGACTGATTGGGAATAAAAGTCGCGCTGGCATAGCGACTATCGGTATCGTTCAGGGAGCTATTCAAAATAAGATTGCCACCAAAGCCAGATTGCAATTCACAGACCATGAATAGGTCCGGTTCGTAGGTATCAAGAATGTCTTTCAGTATAAGCTCCCGATTGGGCGGATTGGCCTCCGGGAATTCCAAGAGGTTGTAGCTCATAAGCTTCAAAGACTCTTGGCCCAGAAAGAGTTGCGCAAAAAGAGAAAAAAAGACCAGCAGTACTTTTTGAAACATAGGGCGGGGAGTAACTTTTTCTAGAAATTTGGACTTAAGTTGTATTGGTTGTAGAATTCGTTCAGAATTTCCAGCACTTCGTCTTCCGTATCGACCAAGTGCAACAAGTCGATGTCTTCTGGACTGATGTTGCCAACCTCGATAAGGGTCTTCTTGATCCAGTCCAACAATCCGCCCCAAAATTCGGAACCTACCAAAATAAGGGGGAATCGATCAATCTTATGGGTTTGGATGAGCGTTAAGGCTTCAAACAATTCGTCTAAAGTGCCAAATCCGCCGGGCATTACCACAAAGCCCTGCGAATATTTTACGAACATTACTTTCCGTACAAAGAAATAGTCGAAATCAATGCTTTTATCGTTATCGATATAAGGGTTGTCGTGCTGTTCAAAGGGCAAGGCAATATTGAGCCCTACGGAGGTTCCTCCTGCCAAGTGGGCACCCTTGTTCCCGGCTTCCATAATTCCAGGACCACCGCCTGTAATGATGCCGTAGCCGTTTTCGGTAATTTTCTTGGCAATACGCTCGGCCAACTGATAGTAAGGCTGATTTGGCTTGGTTCGTGCCGAACCGAAAATGGAAACACAAGGGCCAATGCGGCTCAATTTTTCGTAACCTCCCACAAACTCGCCCATAATTTTGAAAATGGCCCAGGAGTCGTTGGTCTTTATCTCATTCCAGTTTTTGTGTCTTTTTTCATGTCGCATAACCCAGCTCTTTTTTACGAATGTAATTCTTTTTTTAGGAACCTCGCCGTATGGCTCTTAGACTGTTTTACCAATTCCTCGGGAGTTCCCTTGGCAATCACCTCACCCCCATTTTTTCCACCTTCGGGTCCAATGTCAATGATGTAGTCCACGGTTTTGATAACATCCAAATTGTGTTCGATGATCAGTACCGTATTGCCTTTATCTACCAATTTGTTGAGCACCAGCAGCAAAACGCGGATGTCCTCAAAATGCAATCCCGTGGTAGGTTCGTCCAAAATGTAGAAGGTATTCCCTGTATCGCGCTTAGAGAGTTCGGTAGCGAGTTTGATGCGCTGCGCTTCCCCCCCGGATAGGGTAGTGGATTGCTGCCCCAAAGTGATATAGCCCAGCCCTACATCCTGAATGGTTTTCAGTTTTCGGTAAATGGCCGGGATGTGCTCAAAAAAGTCACAGGCTTCGTCAATGGTCATTTCCAAAACATCGTAAATAGACTTCCCTTTGTAACGTATTTCCAAGGTTTCCCGGTTGAATCGCTTCCCCTGGCAGGTTTCACACTCTACGTACACATCGGGGAGGAAGTTCATTTCAATTACCTTCAAACCACCACCTTGGCAGGTTTCGCAGCGACCGCCTTTTACATTAAAACTAAAACGGCCCGGCTTGTAGCCACGTATCATGGCTTCGGGCACTTTGGCAAACAAATTCCGTATTTCCGAAAATACCCCGGTGTAGGTTGCCGGATTGGAACGGGGCGTCCTTCCAATAGGCGATTGGTTAATGTCGATGACTTTGTCGATGTGCTCCAATCCCAAAATCTTCTGGTAGGGCATGGGTTTTTTGACCCCGTTGAAAAAATGGGCGTTCAAAATGGGGTACAAGGTCTCGTTGATCAAGGTCGATTTGCCACTTCCTGAAACCCCCGTCACGCCAATCATGGTGCCCAACGGGAAGCCGATGTGTATGTTTTTTAAATTGTTACCAGTAGCACCTTGGATGGAGAGGGTCTTTCCATTGCCCTTCCTACGTTTTTTGGGAACCGAAATTTCCTTTCCACCGTTTAGGTATTCGGCCGTAAGGGTGTGGTGTTTTTTGATTTCGGTAGGATTTCCTATGGAAACTATTTCCCCGCCATGCTTTCCAGCTGCAGGGCCAATATCGATCACGTAGTCGGCTTGTTCAATCATCTCCTTGTCGTGTTCCACCACAATCACCGAATTGCCTATTTCCTTCAACTGAATCAGTGCCTGGATCAGTTTTTCATTGTCCCGCTGGTGCAACCCAATACTGGGTTCATCCAAAATATACAATACCCCGACTAATTGAGACCCTATCTGTGTGGCCAACCGTATGCGCTGGGCTTCCCCTCCAGAAAGTGATTTGGAACTGCGGTTCAAATTGAGGTAAGTAAGTCCTACGTTTAATAAGAATTTTAACCGGGACCGCACTTCTTTGATGATTTCCGAACCAATTTTCCATTGGGTTTCGGACAGGCTTTTGTCGATGTTTTCAAACCAATCCGCCAAATCCTGAATGTCCATTTCCGAGAGGTCTGCAATACTCTTGTCGTTAATCCTAAAGTAGAGCGACTCCTTGCGCAATCGGCTTCCATGGCATTCGGGGCATACCTTTTTGTCCATATACTCCTTGGCCCAGCGTTTCAACGATTTGGAATCGTCGGCTTCATAAGTATTTTGGATGAACGTAGCCACGCCCTCGAAATCTATTTTGTAGTTTCGGGTGATGCCCAAAGTTTTGGAAGCTACTTCAAAACTCGTGTTTGCCCCTTGGAAAATGACTTGTTTGGCTTCTTCGGGAATGCTTTCAAACGGATCCCCCAAATTGAATTCATACCGCTGCGCAATGAGTTCCAACTGTTTGAACACCCAATTGTTTTTCTGGGGGCCATGAGGTGCTAAAGCGCCTTGTTTGATGGAAAGCTTTTTATTGGGGACAATTTTATCTAGGTTCACTTCATAGAGCCTTCCCAAGCCTTTGCAATGGGGGCACATCCCTTTGGGCGAGTTGAAGGAAAAGTTGTTTGGTTCTGGATTGGGGTACGAAATGCCCGTGGTGGGGCACATGAGCGACCGACTGAAATACCGAAGCTGCTCCGTTTCGTTGTCCATCACCATCATCACGTCATTCCCGTGGTACATGGCTGTAAGGATGGTCTCGGTGAGGCGGCGGTTATGGTCACTCTCGTCATCTATTTTTAAGCGATCGATTACGATTTCAATGTCGTGGGTTTTATAACGGTCAATCCGCATGCCCTTTACGATGTCCTGTACTTCGCCGTCCACCCGAACTTTCACAAAACCCTGTTTGGCAATCTGCTCAAATAGCTCGCGGTAGTGTCCCTTTCGGGAACGGATTATCGGTGCCAGTACACTTACTTTTTTCCCCTTAAAATCCTGAAGGATCAACTCCTTGATCTGCTCGTCGCTATAGCTTACCATTTTTTCGCCTGTTTCGTAGCTATAGGCTTCACTGGCGCGCGCAAAAAGTAGACGAAGGAAGTCATAAATTTCGGTGATGGTGCCTACTGTAGAGCGCGGACTTCGGCTGGTAGTCTTTTGCTCGATGGCGATGACGGGGGAAAGCCCTTCAATTTTATCGACATCGGGACGTTCCAAACTGCCAAGAAACTGGCGGGCGTATGCTGAAAAAGTTTCGATGTAACGCCTTTGCCCTTCGGCATAAATGGTATCGAAGGCCAAGGAAGACTTCCCACTGCCGGAAAGCCCTGTAATTACTACCAATTGCTCTCTTGGAATGGCAACATCGATGTTCTTCAAATTGTGAACCCGAGCGCCTAAAACTTCAATCACATCCTCCAGTTTTGCCATAGTGCGCAAAGGTACTCAATTGCTATGAAAATTTATAAAGCCATGACCTTCAAAATCCTTAAAAATTATCCATGGTGGATTATTAACAAGATTAAATTTTATGGCTGTTGCCTTAGAAAATTTGATACATATATTTTTTTATTTCATCAAACTCAGGGCTTCCCTCTGGATAGGCGTTTGAATATAAAAAATAAATTTTATCACCTCGCTTTATCCATTTCCAATATTGAGGGGGTAAATAGTGAATAGTCACATTTGGCAAACGATTTAACTTATCAAAAATTTTATCAGCTATTTCTTGGGTTGGGGCCTCTAACTCAGTAATGTAGATACAATCTAGATATTCTCCTTCTTGGTATTGGCTATTACAAAATGATAGTGAAATTTGTCTTCTAAATTCAAGATTGTCAAAAACATCCGTTTTTAAATCCTTATTAAAAACACTAAATAAACCATCTATTTCCTTTTCGGAATAATCATCAATACATTTTTGGCAAATCCCAATACTTTCTATCTTTTTTTCAAGTTGAAGCCATTTGTCATTCTGACCATGACTTAATAGATTAAAAAGGACAGGGAAAAACAAAAAAACACGCTTCATTTCATTGCAGTTTTATTGAGTAAGTTTTTGGTATTTTCAATTGGAGGCTTGTTTCATCAAATAAATCGAAAGTCGAATAGTTTGTGAAAGATACCCTTTATCTTCAAGTCTCGCAACAACCCCTTAAAATTAGGCTATCTAAACGCAAAAGGATGTTCAAATTTATTCCAACTGAAGAAGAATCACATAGGTTAAATTATCAGCTATTGGCTTCCCGCATCACAAACTGGTAAAAGCTGATGGCAATGAAGAAAATAATGCTTGAAACAAAGGAAAAGCTCACAATAAGTGTAATGACGGGTAAATTGAAGAGCAAATGCGCCAGTGGCAGTAGGACCCCAAAAATAACCAGCGACAGGAAAATGCCATAGAGGTACAAGACCAATCCCGGCAAGCTTTTTTCGGTCCTTCCCTGCACCTGGAAAAGTTTGGGGATTACCTCGTTGGCCATGTATTCTCCAAGTTTTGCTAAAAACACCTCGTTGAAGGACGAATCCTGGAAGGCCTCATTGTCGATGGTATTGGCCAAAGTCATGATCTTGTCCTGATGCCGCTCGAAAACCGCATTGAAATCGAGCGATTTCTTGAAATCCCCATACTTGTAACCAAAGTAGTACCAGAGTCCTGAGCCACACTTGTGTTCGATCCATTTGGACACGATGTCTTTACTGTACACATTGGGGTAACGGATGTTTTCCGGAATTTTCTTTTCCCTGGGGTCGGTCATCAAAAGGGATTTCAACTCCAGATACAGGTTTTCGGTATCTTCATAATGATGTTGCTCCTGCAGGAACTCGATTGCCAGTTTGGACTTTCCTTTGTAAAACTCCTTGACTTCAAAAAAGGTAAGCCCGGCAAATTCTTCGTCGATGTATTCCTTCAATCCCGGCAACCACATTTTGGAGCGCATGAGCAGTTCGATGATGCTGCGGAAGTTGTGCATCTTCTGGGTAATCTTGCTCAAACTGTCGATGGCAGTGGTTCTGGTCGCTTTTAGATTAACGGCCGCGGCTGCAAGGTATACCATGATGATGGCTGCTAAAAACCCACTGATGCTGATAAAAATGGTGGTCACATTGGAAAGGGTTTCTGCAAAAGAAGCCGTTACCGTTACCTTTTGGTACAATAGGAAAATAAGGGAGATGCACAAGATTCCACTAATGACCAGTGGAATGAGCGCATAAAGGTCCTTTATGAAAGATTTCCCCTTCAAACGTACATAAAACCCAAAAAGAAACTACCTTCTGGATAGCCCCAACACGGGTGGCGATTTGTTAGTTAGACGTATACTTCTTACCTCAAAAGTAAAGCAAAAATAGTTACTTTGTAGTAATTTACTTACAAATCGATAAACAGGTCTATTTAAACGACCAAAAGCTGTTTGCCGGTTTAAACCGACTTAAAATCCTACAGCGGTATCGTCTCCACGGCGGTCAGCGCCCCCCTCCAAGGAGCCATCGGGACGCACCAGAATGGCATCCACCTTACCGATGACCGGGGCATTTTTCTCATCGATGGTATAGCCTTTTGCTTCCAGTTGCTTCAGAAGGGAAGGGTCAAACGAATCGGGTTCAAATTGCACGACATCCGGTATCCACTGGTGGTGAAAACGTGGCGCATCTACGGCCTCCTGCATGGTCATTCCAAATTCGGATACATTCAGGATGGTTTGTAACACCGAGGTAATGATGGTAGAACCCCCTGGTGTGCCCAAGCTCATCCAAAATTGGCCATCCTTTTCCACCAAAGTAGGGGTCATGGAGCTCAGCATGCGTTTCTGTGGCGCAATGGCGTTGGCCTCTCCGCCAATCAAACCAAACATATTGGGTTCCCCAGTCTTTGCACTGAAATCGTCCATTTCGTTATTTAAGAAGAATCCCAACTCCTTCACATATAATTTAGAGCCATAGGCCGCATTAAGTGTAGTGGTCACGGCTATGGCATTGCCCAACGAATCCACGATGGAAAAATGGGTGGTCTCTGTACTTTCTTCTGGAAAAATGGCTCCGTACGATAGGGTGGAAGAGGGAGTAGCCCCTTCAAATGAGAATCCTTCCATCCGTTGCTTCAAATAGGGGTCGCTTAAAAGGCTATCGATAGGAATTTCCACAAAGTCCGGGTCCCCCAAATAATAACTGCGATCGGCATAGGCCCTCCTTTCGGCTTCTACCAACACCTGAATCGTTTTTAGGCTGTTGTGTCCGTATTGTTTTAAGTCGAAAGGGGCTGCCATTTTCAATATTTGTGCCAAGCAAATACCGCCACTGGAGGGCGGTGCCATCGAAATGATTTTGAAGCCCTCATAATCAAAGACCAAGGGTTCCCTCCATTCGGCTTCATAGGCGGCCAAATCCTCTAGGGTCATGACCCCGCCTTTCGATTGCACGTAGTTTATAAGTTGCTGTCCGGTTTCCCCTTCGTAAAATTCGGCACGGCCATTTTGGATGATGCGCTGCAAGGTGTTGGCAAGGGCCTCATTTTTCAGGGTATCCCCGGCTTTAAAGACTTGGGTGAAAAGCGACTTTTCTTCATTCACGGTTTCGAAGATAGGCCCGAATTCTTGAAACCGTTCGGCCTGTTGTTGGGTAACCACATACCCATTTCTGGCCAGTTCCACAACGGGTTGCAGGATTTCCTCTATGGGCAAGGATCCCAATTTTTCATGGACTGCAAATAGTCCCGCAATCGTACCAGGAACCCCAACGGCCAAGCCCCCCACTTTGCTTTTTTCCTGCAAATAATTTCCTTCAGCATCCAAAAACATGTTCCTGGAAGCCGCTATGGGCGCTTTTTCCCGAAAATCAAAAGTCCCCAATTCGCCAAACTGGGTGCGGTATACCATAAAGCCACCACCACCCAAATTCCCGGCATAGGGATAGGTCACCGCCAGGGCCATCTCGACCGCCACCATGGCGTCGAAGGCATTGCCGCCTTTTTTTAGGACGGCCACTCCAATTTTGGATGCTTCTTCCCTTGCAGAAACGACCATGGCCTGTTGGGCAATCACTCCTTTCTTGGGAAGTATGTTTTCTTTAACAGGGGTTTCGTTCTTGCAGCCAAGAACCGATAGCATCATGAAAAAAATCAAGAAACGTTTCATAATTCGGCAAGTTTGTTTTTGGTGTAGTCCATCAATTCTGCAAAGAAAGAAGTAAACTCTTCCTCAAAAGCATCATAATGGGCTTCCAGATCGAGGATGGCTAGGTTCATTTTGGATTTTCCCTTGGTTCGGATATTCATTTGCGATAGTATCTTGGCTATACCATCCCTACTGCGATAGCTGTAAAGCCAATTGTCACTGATCATGTAGGGCATCATCCGTTGAATCCGTACGGGGAGCATTTCAAAATTATCTTTTAAAAGGTCGTAAAAAGCAGCCACATAATCGGCCAAAGGAGTCTTGTGATAACGCTTCCAATTTTTGGCCAAAAAGTGGTCGTAGAGGATGTCTACAATAACCCCGCTATAATGCCCGTAATTTTTGTGCAAGCGCGCGGTACTTTGTTTTACAATGGGATGGTGGTCCGTAAAGGAATCGATCCCGCGGTGCAATAAAATGCCCTTTTGGATGGAGGCGGGGTATTTCAGGTACTTCTTTCCCTTGATGCCATCGGCAATGAAGTTGCCAATAATGACCCCTTCGTCATTTCCGGAAAGATAAATGTGCGCCAGGAAATTCATCAGGACAATTTACAAAAAGTACCTACATATCGTTTCATAAAAAGTATCTTTGCTGAAAATACTGCACATGACATTGATCAAGTCCATTTCCGGTATCCGTGGCACCATTGGTGGCCCTCAAGGCGATAACTTAACCCCCATTGATGCGGTGCTTTATGCAGCTGCCTACGGTAACTGGATACAACAACAACGTGATAAGGAACACTACCGAGTGGTGGTGGGGCGCGATGCCCGGATTTCGGGACCTATGTTGCAGCAGTTGGTGATGCAGACCTTGGTAGGAATGGGAATCGATGTTGTGGATGTAGGCTTGTCGACCACTCCAACGGTCGAAATGGCTGTAATGCTGGAACATGCCGACGGTGGAATCATTCTCACGGCCAGTCACAATCCCAAACAGTGGAACGCCTTGAAATTACTGAACCACCAAGGCGAGTTTTTGAATGCAGCTGCTGGGCAACAAATTTTGGACATTGCAGCCTCTGGGACGACACAGTTTGCCGCTGTAGATCAGTTGGGACATATTATCCAGAATGAAGCCTATATTGATATGCACATCGACGAAATCCTGGACCTTCCCTTGGTCAACAAGGAAGCCATTGCAAAAGAAGGTTTCAAAGTGGTGGTCGATGCGGTCAATTCAACCGGGGGCATTGCCGTACCAAGGTTACTGGAAGCCCTGGGAGTGCAACCCATAAAACTCTACTGTACGCCCAATGGCGATTTTCCCCACAACCCGGAACCGCTTAAGGAACATTTGTCTGATTTGATGCAAAAGGTAGTCGACGAAAAAGCCGATTTTGGCATTGTCGTAGATCCCGACGTAGACCGTTTGGCTTTTGTGGACGAACACGGAAACATGTTTGGGGAAGAATATACCCTGGTGGCCGTGGCCGATTACGTGCTGAAGCATACCCCCGGCAACACGGTTTCCAACATGTCGTCTACCCGTGCCCTGAAGGACATTACGGAAGCACACGGGCAGCAGTACGCTGCAAGTGCCGTGGGAGAAGTAAATGTAGTGGAATTGATGAAGCAGACCCAAGCCGTCATTGGTGGCGAAGGCAACGGGGGCGTAATCTATCCTGAACTGCACTATGGAAGGGATGCCCTGGTGGGCATTGCCCTGTTTTTAAGTCAGTTGGCCGAGGAAGGCTGCTCCGTGAGTACCTTACGCAAGAAATACCCAAGCTATTTTGCCAGCAAGCAGAAAATAGCACTCACCCCCCAATTGGACGTGGATGTGCTCTTGAAAGCCATGGAAGAACGGTATGCCTCTGAAAATCCCAATACGATTGATGGGGTGAAAATCGATTTTCCCAATAATTGGGTGCATTTGCGCAAATCGAATACCGAGCCCATCATCCGCATCTATACGGAAGCCCGATCACAGGAAGAAGCCGATGCCTTGGCACAGCGGTTTATCGCAGAAATTAAGTCGATAGCATCACTTTAAATTGTACCTTTGAGTCGTCATGGAATCCGTAGCATCACACACTTCCTTGGAAACCTACTTTAAACCCTTTCGGGAACAAATCCTTGGAATCGAACAAACCTTCAATTCTCCCTTCGGAAAACAAAAGATCATTTATACCGATTGGACGGCGAGCGGGCGCCTCTACAAACCCATTGAAGCTAAAATGCTGTACGAATTTGGCCCGTTTGTGGCCAATACCCATACCGAGACAACGGTGAGTGGTACCACCATGACCCATGCCTATCACGAGGCCAGACGCATCATCAAAAACCACGTCCATGCCGGACCCGACGATGTGCTGATCACCACAGGAACAGGCATGACCGGGGCCGTGAACAAATTCCAACGTATTTTGGGATTGAAGGTACCCGAACAGGTGAAAGGTTTTATCGATGTAAAAGACGGGGATCGCCCTTTGGTGCTGGTATCCCACATGGAGCACCACAGCAACCAGACCTCTTGGCTGGAAACCATTGCGACCGTTGAGGTCATCCCCTCCAACGAAAAGGGATTATTCTGCATGGAAAATCTGGAGCGGCTCTTAGAGAAATACAAAGACCGGGAAGTGAAAATCGCCTCGGTAACTAGCTGCTCCAATGTAACGGGGATCAAAACGCCCTACCACGACATTGCCAAACTGATGCACCACCACAACGGACTCTGTTTTGTGGATTTTGCATGTTCGGCACCTTACATCGACATCGATATGCATCCCGAGGACCCTGAAGCTTATTTGGACGCCATTTTTATGTCGCCCCACAAATTTTTGGGAGGTCCGGGAAGCAGTGGTATTTTACTATTCAATAAAAAACTCTACAACAACCTGGTACCCGACTGCCCCGGTGGGGGCACTGTAGATTGGACCACGCCTTGGGGGACGCACAAGTATATCGAAAACATTGAAGAGCGGGAAGATGGGGGCACTCCTGGGTTCCTTCAGGTAATCCGCGCTTCCCTGGCCATGAAGTTGAAAGAGAAAATGGGGGTGACCAATATTTTGAACCGAGAACACGAGTTGCTGTCCTATTTCTTCAAAACGGTGAAAAACCACCCTGGAATAAGCATCTTGGCCGATGAACACGAAGACCGATTGGGGGTTATTTCCCTCAACATTGAAGGCTTGCACCACGACCTAGCCGTAAAAATCCTGAACGACCGTTTCGGCATCCAAACCCGTGGAGGTTGTAGCTGTGCAGGTACCTATGGGCATTACCTCTTGCAAATCGATCAGTTGAAGTCGTCCGAAATCATGGAAAAGGTGATCTGTGGCTTCACCGAATTAAAACCGGGCTGGGTACGATTGTCCATTCATCCCACCACCACCGATGCCGAAATGCAGTACGTTTGCAACGCCTTACTGGCGTTGGCAGACCATGCCAAGGAATGGAAAAAAGACTACATCCTCGAAAAAGGGCACTACTACCACCGTACGACAAAGCCCAATCAGGAAGCCTTGTTGGACGCCTCTTGGTTCGAGTTGTGATGGCGGTGCTTCCACCGTTTGTGCGACCATAGGTAATACTGGGGTTGGTCGCGGATTTGCTTCTCGATTTCGTCCAGGAACCTTCGCGTAATTTGATAATCCGGTACGTCTTTAGGGTGTGCTGCCAAGGGTACAAAGGTGGCTTCGTAATGACCGCGTTTCACCTTTTCAATCTTTAGGTAAACTGCGGCGAAGTCCAAGAGTTTGGCCAATTCCTCGGTACCCACAAACACCGGCACGTCGATGCCCATAAAGGATTGTTTTTCCTTGTAGGCCCAGGGTTTGGGGGTTTGGTCGGAGAGGATGAGCGTGAGGCTTTGTTCGCCTTGTTTGAAACTTTTGTACAATACCTTGGCAATCTGTTTGTTGTTGATGATGGAGGCTCCATACTTCCCACGGATCTTTTTTACCAAGCGGTCAAAATAGGGGTTGTCCAATTTCTTGTACACGGCATAGCCTTTGAAGGGCATTTGCTGTGCCAGGATGCCGCTCCATTCCCAACTGGCATAGTGGCCACACATGAGCAATACGCTTTTGCCTTCTTGGTGCAGCTTTCCCAGTACTTCCAGATTTTTAAAGGCAAAGCGTTTGCGCAAGGCTTGTTCCGAAATGGTCAAGCTTTTGATGGTTTCAAAAACCACATCGCACAGGTGGCGGTAAAATTGTTTGGCAATTTGGGAAATCGCTGCTTCGTTTTTTTCGGGAAAGACCAGACGCAGATTTCCTTTCACCACTTTTTTGCGGTAGCCAACCACATAATACACTAAGTAAAAGGTGGCGGACGATTTCAGGTACAACAGCGAAAAGGGCAACAGCGAGAGCAGCCAGAGCAGGGGGTAGGTAAAAAAATAAGCCAGTCGCTTCATGATCCATTTGCAAAGCTACATAAATTTAAGACTGTTGGGGCATTGGTTTTTTTAATGGATAAAAAAGATTATATTTAGTATGTAGTTATCTAGCTATGAAAAAAATACTACTTATAGGGCTTGTTTTGGTGACTTTTCAAATAAAGGCACAACAACAGCAAATTCAGATACTTTTGGTCGATGCCGAGGTTGGATACCCAATTGGGCAACCAGATGTTCCACCCTATTACGAAGCCGTTTCCAATGACCCAGGGCTCAATGCCATTTTTCAAATGCACAACGCAACCCATTACTATCCGGGATATGAAACTTGTGTTGAGTTTTGGCAAGGGCGTGTGCATTATGTTTTGTGCGAGGGTTGTGATGTCAATCAATTTGAAAGCGACTTACAGAATTACAGTGCTGTAATAGAAAAAACCTACCAAACAGAACCTTACTCAACCGCTAATACAATGTACGTTAAACTTTGGGATGGTGAAAATGGTAACCCAACCGGAAATACAACCCCGGAGGGAATAATTATAACTACCAATTCTGAAATAAATGAAATTTTCATTGATCACACAGTGCTTTGTTTTGAACGAGCATTCCCAACTACTACCAATCCAGAATTGATGAAGGTTTACAATTTGGAATGCGATTGCTATGCGGAGGATTTGGGTCCAGCTTTGGAAGCGCTTGTAGATGTTGTAGAATATACCGAACGTAAGGGTTTCGTCATCCTAGAAACTTCAGATTTTTCCAAGTTGGATTTTACGATCGTTCCTAACCCCACAAACAACACCATAAAAGTCCAAACCTCTGAGTCTATTGAATTATATACTTTAATGGATATTCTTGGAAATCACCTTCTCGAAACACCCACTTTGGAGGCACTTAACGAGCTACTGCCCACATTGGCCTCAGGCACATATTTTTTACAGGTACGCACTACAGATCATCGTTCCAGTATTTATAAGCTGCTCAAGAAGTAATCTTCCTTTAGTGTTGCCCTAGGGATTGCAGCAGGCTACCCCGCCTGAACGCTAATGCGGGCAGGCGTGTAGCGCGGAAAGCCCGGTGCGCCCCCTGGGCTCCTGCCAAGAGGGGCGCAAGGGCCCCAGAAAAAACTGACACCCTGTCAGTGATCCCCCCGTGGCACAATCATTGTCATTCCTTTAGCGAACTTAAAAGCGAATCATTTAAAATACCATACAATATTATGAGCAAAATCATCGGAATCGACTTAGGGACCACCAACTCGTGCGTTTCGGTTATGGAAGGTAGCGAGCCCACCGTGATCCCTAATGCAGAAGGTAAACGAACCACCCCCTCTGTGATTGCCTTTGTGGAAGGCGGCGAAATTAAAGTAGGGGATCCTGCCAAGCGGCAGGCGGTCACCAACCCCACCAAGACCGTTTCGTCCATCAAACGGTTTATGGGGAACAAATATTCGGAATCCAAAATGGAAGCCGAACGCGTGGCCTACAAAGTGGTAAAAGGAGACAACGACACACCCCGTGTAGACATCGACGGGCGTTTGTATACCCCTCAGGAACTCAGCGCCATGATCCTTCAGAAAATGAAGAAAACGGCGGAAGACTATCTGGGACAGGATGTCACCCGTGCGGTGATCACCGTACCTGCCTATTTTAACGACAGCCAACGCCAGGCCACCAAGGAAGCCGGGGAAATTGCCGGGTTGAAGGTAGAGCGCATCATCAATGAGCCTACCGCTGCCGCCTTGGCCTACGGGTTGGATAAAAAAGATACCGACCAGAAGATCGTGGTCTTCGACTTTGGGGGCGGTACCCACGACGTGTCCATCCTCGAGTTGGGCGACGGCGTGTTCGAGGTATTGGCTACCGACGGGGACACCCACTTGGGCGGTGACGACGTGGACCAAAAAATCATCAACTGGTTGGCGGACGAATTCAAGAAAGAAGAGGACATGGACCTTCGTAAGGACCCCATGGCCCTGCAACGCTTGAAGGAAGCTGCCGAGAAAGCCAAGATCGAATTGTCCTCGTCTTCCCAAACGGAAATCAACTTGCCCTACATCACGGCTACGGCCAGTGGGCCTAAGCACTTGGTGAAAACCTTGAGCCGTGCGAAGTTTGAGCAATTGATCGAAGACTTGGTGAAACGCACCATTGCTCCTTGCGAGAAAGCGATGAAAGCTGCGGGATTGAGCAAAAGTGACATCGACGAAATCATTTTGGTAGGAGGGTCTACCCGCATCCCCGCGGTGCAGAAAGCCGTAGAGGACTTCTTCGGAAAAACCCCCAGCAAGGGAGTGAACCCCGATGAGGTAGTGGCCGTAGGGGCTGCCATCCAGGGTGGGGTACTTACCGGCGATGTAAAGGACGTACTCCTGTTGGATGTAACGCCTTTGTCCTTGGGTATTGAAACCATGGGCAGCGTGATGACCAAGCTCATCGACGCCAACACCACCATCCCTACCAAGAAAAGTCAGGTGTTCAGCACCGCGGCCGACAACCAGCCCAGTGTGGAAATCCACGTCTTGCAGGGAGAACGCCCCATGGCGAACGACAACAAAACCATTGGACGGTTCCACTTGGACGGCATTCCGCCTGCACCCCGGGGCGTGCCACAGATTGAAGTGACCTTCGACATCGACGCGAACGGGATCATCAAGGTAAGTGCGACCGATAAGGCTACGGGCAAATCGCAGGACATCCGCATCGAGGCTTCTTCTGGCTTGACCGAAGAGGAAATCAAAAAGATGAAAGCCGATGCCGAAGCCAATGCCGAGGCCGACAAGAAAGCCAAGGAAACCGCCGATAAGATCAATGAGGCCGATGCCATGATCTTCCAGACCGAGAAGCAATTGAAGGAGTTTGGCGATAAGTTGAGTGCCGACAAGAAGAAGCCCATCGAAGATGCCCTGGAAGACTTGAAGAAAGCTTACGAAACCAAGGAGGTGGATACCATCCAGCCGGCCTTGGACAAAATCAACGAAGCCTGGAAGACCGCTTCCGAGGAATTGTACAAGGCCCAAGCCGAGGCCCAACAGGGGCAACCTGCGGGCGACGCCGATGCCGGAACAGGCAATGCCTCCAGCAACGGACAGGAATCCAGCGACGTCGAAGACGTAGACTTCGAGGAGGTGAAGTAATGATCCTGTCATGCTGAGCTTGCTGAAGCATCTCATCAAATGACTTAAATAAACAACCCCACCAAACGGTGGGGTTTTTTTATGGGTTGTTTGGAGTTGTGGGGTTTTTGTGTTTCGAAAATGTAGTGTTTGGGGGGTAGGCGTTGTTGGCAAACGGTTTTGTCAGCTATTAAATAGTTTGGTTAAAATCAATTTCCAAAATCTGAATATTGCAATCATTGTCAGAGTTGCTATTCCGTAAATCAAAGTACGGTAATTCAAAGCCCAAAATTCTGCATAAACAGTGACATTCCAACTCGGATAAATAGAAGCAAAAAAATCACTTCGTATAAATATTAAAATGCATCTAAATGAAATTAGAGTAAACAAAATTGCAATAATTTTAATCAATATTGATTTTGTCATCTTAAATGCTTGCCAACGTTCCGTGTATGGTGTCGTAGCATCCCGCAGGGTGCTATGCACTATACACATTGTTGTGCTTTCGTGCTTTATTTTCTTTTCGTTTTTATTCTCATTTTCAATGTCCACTTGTGGTAGGACATTTTTAAAATTTCTCTTTTCTCGGGCTGGGACTTGAAAGCTCTTTTGCAGGTTTTGGCTGTGCGTTGGCTTTGTGCGACCTGCAAATGTGCTTACAAGTGTGCGTTGATTATGGAAACGCTTTAAATATCAACCAGTATGCAAATGCTGCTGCTGTATCAGATGCTAATTGTTTAACATTATCCGGTCTTCTATCATTAGTGGATTCATTTTTCTTTTTGTCAGGTTGCTTAATTACATCAGAAATACCTCTTACCACTCCAATCATCATATTACCTGAACTTCTTCCTTGCCTAATTGCAGCTTTGGCAAATCCAAAGCCTTCCATTTCTACTGCTGAGGTATCGTTATAATGATCGGTGAGGATTTTTCCTACTTCGGACTCATAATCTTCAATAAGTTGCTCACCAGACGCAATGATGCCCAAATTGGCTTTCACGTTTGTATCCCAACCATTCTTGATTAACGCCTTCCATTCATCTTTTCTTCTTTCTTTTTTTGCAATTTCTGCAAGTGCATAAGTTGAAGATGCCAAGTCTGGTCGAGCCATAAACCGGTCTTTTTCAGCTTTACCTGCTTCATAAGAGTAAATTTCCTTCGGGAAAATAACATCTCCAATTGAAAAGTCATTGGGTTTCCGTGATCCTGCGATTCCCACAAAAAAGATTGCATCAGGTTTGAAATTACTAATGGCTCTTTCTGTTTCTTGAGCAGCAATTGTGTTTTTAGCTCCGCATTCTCGTATGATGACCTTAGCAATGTCTTTATTATACATTGAGAATATTCCGGCTTCATATGTTGTGTCATCTTGATCAACATCAACTACTTCTTTTAAGAATTGTCTAACAGCATTATATTCTTCCTGTATCGCGGTTAATATGACGATAGTTGGAAGCGATTCAATATGGTTGTCTGAAATGTTTTTAGGTTGTTCCATAGGATAATTTTGTCGCATTGATTTTTGGAATGGGTTTAACCATGAGGATTCCCACCAATTCAATTTTACTAGAGATTTGCATAAGTCATATGCTAAGATGAATGATCCATAGTAACGAGATTTGTCATATACTGCCCTTGCAGAGGTGGTGTAATTCCTTGATAAAATTAGTGTACCAAGACGTCTTGATTGATTTTCAGTAATTTGAGAATGATAGTAGGAAATGTAATCACTAAGAAATTTATCAGAGAGAGAAGTGAAGCGCTCAAACATGTTTAATACAGGCTCTATATCACTTCTGTATTTACTTAGAAATGATGTCATGTAAGATTTTGAGGTGATATGATCAGCCAATATTTTTTCAACGGACGAACCATCAATTCCCTCATGCACTATCTTTTCTACCAATGATTCTGCTGTTGATTCAACGTACTTAGTTTGACAACTAGCAGGAATATAGGCCCAGATTTTTTGACGGTTTTTATATTCTGAAATATTGGAGTAGATTGTATCGGCAGTTCTTTTAAAAACTACCTCATCAATTTGCTTACCCTTTAACGCCAAATCAAATACACCGAAAACGAGGGCTTGTTCTTTGCCTTTGATTCCGTAACTAAAAGGTTTTTCTTCATTTAGTAAGTCTGTCCAGATTGTCAGCCAGCAGGAAACTTGAATATCAATCGAACTAAAAATGGATTCATTTTTTATTGCTCTTGTTATTAATCCATGAATCAATTTGTCGTTGCACAATTTTAAGGTTATTGCTAAGACCTCATTATCTGAAAGATTCTTGAGAATCAATTTAAATCCTATTGACTCATCATAACTCATTAAATCCTCAATAGGCAATTGCTTTTCAACTGCTTCTACTGGTTTGTAGAGTTTTAATAATATTTCCGCATGCAGCAAATTCCAATTCCTTTTTTGTAGCTCAAGCAAGACAGTCTTTCCAATTTCGGTCGGAACATCTTTAGGCAAATGTTGAATTAGAAGTGTTTCTGAGTCTTTGTGAGAAGGGATAAATGAAAAGATGGATTTGGAGCTGTCTTTTGAAAGAAGTAGGAGTTTCCAAATCGATTTTTGAATGGTCTCTTCTGCCTTTAAAACGTTTTTTTTAAATGAATCAACGATGGCTTTATGCCACCACGTTTTGTTTGTTTCATTTACAGCAGTAGCGGACACTTCTGAAAGCATTTCAATATGCTTAAACTTTGAATCTCTGATTGCTTTATCAATAATGGCATTTACAAGGTTTTCACCTTTTTTTTGTCCATCAATATAGGCACTCCAAAAGATGTTTCTTAACCCTTTGACATTTGACTCTAAGCCACTATTGATTAAACCGTTGAACTTTTCAATAAACTCCTCCTTAATGGAAGTACCGAGGTTCTTATTTGGTGAAAGTTTTGAAAGAATCCTTAAGTCACGTCTTATAAAATCCGGATCATTCAGATTGTCCAAATCAACATAATCTTCAAATAATACATCACCTTGCGTATATGTATTTAGATCATCAAGATCGGCACCAATAGTTTTAAGAAAATCATATAATGGGTTTTCTTTTTGCCTTCCTAGAAACAAGGCTTCTGTGGGGGATGTGATTTCAATTATGTCATTCTCCTCTCCACTGATTAGTTTATTAGTATTCCACTTTGACAATAATTCACTTTGAACAAATACTAAGGTTAAATCAGCCGAACCTTCTATGTCTTTTGGTGAAAAACTGGCTCTGTACTTAAGTTGTTCCTTAAAACCATTGATTGGAGAATTCCATAATTTTTGAAGGATATCCTCAAAAGAGACTAAATCACCTGTAAACAGAATCGGTAAATCCCCTTTAATAAATGATGAAAGAGATTTTTGGATAAAAACTGGCTGTTTGTTTTCATAGAAGTGGTCCGAATGTTTAACGTTAATTTCAATAGGCTCCAAATTGGTTCTTTCAACGGGAGGTTCAGATATCAATAGACTTAGGATGATTTGTAAGTCATTAATGCTTTCGAGAGTTGATTTGTCCGCGATTAAAACATGTGTTATTACCATACCAGAACGACTAGCTTGTGGGTCTGGAAAGGTTTTAGAGAATACGTAATAATTTTTAAAAGCAGAGCCAGATAAATATGGTTTGAGCAAAACTCCAGGAGGAAGTGGGCCTGGTCGATCTGTGAACTGTATTAAAAATGATGTCAATTCAGAATCATCAACAGTCTGATGAATTTTTGAGTGAGACTTATTGACTTCACCATAATATGCTTGATGGATGACAATTTTACTCATGCCCTATGAAATCCTTAATTGAAAGAGTTAAGTCTCGTTGAGAATCGCCCTTTTTATTTATGTAATACCCGAAATTGATAGGTTCTTTATCGATGAATTCATTATCAGGCTCATCTGTAAGAGATTTCTCTGTTGATGATAAGCCTATAATTGAAAGAGATTCATTTTGCCAGTTATTATTCAAGAAATCAAATAACATAGGTAATCTTTCTTGAAGTAAAGTTGATGGGACTTGACCTTCAGGAATTTCTAATTCATCCCAGCAGGATAAAACCACGGTTAAGTTAGGTTGACTAACCGGTGAGAATATTGAAAGCCCTTTGATATATGCTAATGTTTGAAGTAATTCTACATAGAAGGCCGCTTCCGAAACCTTAACAGGAGGCGGCTGACTATTTCTTTTTTGAATTTCTTCGGCACTTGGAATTCCCTTGTTTACGATATCCTCTAGTGGAGTTAGTTCATTTGGTCGAATGAACAATACCCATGATGTACTATTTTCAATGTAGTCCTTCCATAAATCATTGACTTTTCTATTATCTACAATTGAGGTGATTTGTTCACCTGCATAGTCTGGGAAAGCCAATTTTATCTCAGAGTTCTTTTCATCCGTGATTATTAGTTCAATACTTCGGTTAGCTCCTGTTTCTGTATGTGCGGCCCTTTTACCATTATATATGTTTTTTAATCCCTCCTCAAAAATTGACAAATCAGAGGGTCGGTTTTTAGGATCGATTTTAAATTCGAACTGACGACTGTTTATACGTTCATACAATTGAATGCCAAAATGAGTTTTTCCCGTATTTGGACCTCCAATTATCAAAATATTATGTTTTTCCATATCATTCATTGATCGAGCGTTTTGAAAGAAACATATCCTCGGGTTTGGCTACTGAAATCTTTGGAAGAGGATTACAATTTTGGTTCAACACTTCAATAATCCAGTTTATTGATTCTAGAATTGACTTATGAAATTTCCCCTTAGAGCCTTCTTGAACACTAGTTTCAAACTGATTGAAATGTTTGAATGGAGTAGCTTCTATATGTGTAACAATTTGTTCTTTAGTCTGAGGGGTTAACTCTAAATCTGATTTGGACCATATTAGACCAATTGGACGATCATTGATGTTTTCAATTAGCCGATCTGCAACTTGTTTAAGCTGTCGTTTAGCATTTCCTCTTTGGCTACCAGAAAGCATATCACTGTCTGCAAAAAGTAAAAAACCATCACAGTTTTCATATATCCATTGAGCACCGATCGCATTTTCGCTATTGATATTATTGCTCCAATGATCAAACCATTCACCTGGTGCATCCGTGAGAATTAGGTCAATATTCTTACCGGCCCTATTTTTCAAAGTTAAATGGAGTAATCCTGGAACTCTCCCTGAGTTATTTGTGGTATGGTCTGGAAACTGAATTTCTGCATTGCTTTTCCAACTGAGATACCATGCAATGTCTTCCCATCCGTTAAGAGTAAGCGAACCAGCAAAACTATATTCACCTATTTTAGCACCCTGTCTAATAAGACAGTATAGTGTGGCTAAAAAAGTAGTTTTTCCAGCACTTGCAACTCCCGTAACTCCTATAAAAATTGGCTTTCTTGATGCTGTTAAGAAATTGAGGTCATAAAGCCCCATTGTATTTCCTGTCCAAGAGATTCTATGTCCTTCATTTTCTAACTCTTGTTTGTCTTCCTTTTTAGGAGCATTCTTTTTGCCATAGTATTTGCAATCTGAAAGATTTATGCATCCTTCAATATTGCATCCACTATCCTCGGGGTAACATTTAGGTTGTGAGCAATTTCCAGCCATATTACTTCGAGCTTAGTCTTTTGGTGAGTAAATCATGGAAAATTGTAACAGATAAATCTTCAATAGAAATTTCATCATCTTGTTTAATTCCTGTTCTTTCAGTGAAGTCTTTGAGTTTAGCCTTATCATTTAAGAAAAGAATGATAAAATCAGTTACACTAATTCTTCCATCTGATTCATTTATTTCGGGCAAAAGGTTGATTACCTCAGATTTTGTTGAATCTTTCGTTAAAGAATTAAAGAAGTCTTTAAACTTTATTTTTTCACCTTTTTTTTCTATTAAAATCAACAAGGTATCTCTCAAAAGATAATCTACACTTATTGGAGTTATTTTAGCAACCTGTTCATTTAGGTCACTTCCCATTACAATTGGAAGAATAGGTTGTGAAACTTCTCGGTAGCTTTTCTTGAGTGATGGAGAATATAGCGTCTCCTTCCACCAAAGCAGCTTGCTTCTACGTTCAACTGCTACAATTGAAGCAAATGAAGATTTTAAGTTCTCATCTAAGGACTTCTTGAATGAAGTGAAAAATTTATTAATTGGATCTTCTATTGAAGATGCGGAAAATGATTTATTCAAATTTTGGAATGCAGAATTAAATGCATCTGAAATTCCTTGAGATGAATTCTCAGCAAAATGTTCTCCCCAAGGGCTATTTCCACCATGATTCTGTGCTGTGTGACCGCTTGGAGCATTCTGTATTGCTGTTAACATTTTTGGCTTCAATGCACCTTTATCAAGTGTAATGCTTTCAAATTTTAATTCATTAATTTTTAAACTTCCAAGGTTCAATTTAGGCTCATCTTCAATCAGTGACCATTCTTCAGCCGCATGGTTTTCCGCTATTTCTCCCAATTCCGCTAAGAGAGAATGGATAATATCCTTCTCCTTACCAAGTTTTGTATAAGGATAGTAATTTGAAGATGTTAAGTATATAATTCGTGCAGCAACAGGATCTTCACTTCCTATTTGCATTAAAGCATTTAGAATAACACCCCTGTGAATATTCCTAGGCATATCGGGATATTTACCTCTAAGAGCCGTCCAATATTTGGTCACAATCTCCTCAACATCATTTAGAATTGGTTCTTTGTCCGAAATATTGGGGTCCAGTGCCACCAAAGAATACCTTGGTAATTGGGAGTAGTTCTTTTGTAAATACTTCACTAGGGCTGTAACAGATTGTTGAAGCCATTTTAGCCTTTCGTCACTATCTCCAATATCAAATAGCCCGGATTTTAGAGTTGACTGCAAGAAATTATCGTCCATAATTATATTCTTTTAATGTTGTTATCCTGTTTAATTTGTGGGCAAAAATTTGGCTCTTTTGCAAAGCATTGGTTGTGCGTTGGCATGTCTGGCTTTGCAAATGTGCCAAATGCGGGTTGGCAGAGAAATTTTAAAAAATGCGTAGCAGGGGCATTCAGTTTAATTGGTCTGTACTTATTTATTAATTCTATTACAACTTGGTTCATTTTAAATAATTGAGTTTTCTCTTTTCGCATGAAGCACAACTTGTTATAACTTAACTTTTATGCTCGTTATCCCGAAAATCCTTGGGGGATAACGCTAGTTTTCTATTGTGGTTATCCGGTACCTTCTTTGGGGATAACCGTAGTTTATTATAGTTTGTTTCGTGGGGAGATCTAAAGATACCCCTTTTTTTGGTTCGCGCAACCCGCCACTGCCGGAAACGGCCCTTTTTGCAACATTTTTCCACTTGCTGCACCTTTATTCCACTTTTCGTCATTTGCGTCATCCATACACTTTCCATACAGTTAGCACGCATTATCTATTGTTATTATTTATTCGGGCAACGCCCGAACCCACTTTCTTGCAGCATACGGGGTAGCCAGTGGGAGGGCTATAACTTAGAGATGCTTCGACAGGCTCAGCATGACATCGTAACACCCCATCGGGCGTAGCCCGAGAAATTGCGCCTCAGCTGCGACTTCGGGTCCCCGCCGCCCGAAGGTGAGAGGACAAGAAATGGATGTTTGAGCCCAAGGGGCGAGTTTCCGTTTCTTGCGAACCAAGGGCATGGCGGGAAATCGAAGATTCACGAGCACCAAATTATCCCATATAACTGTGCGAGTAAAACAAGCAGGTGCAGCGCTAGACCTTTTTGGTTCTTTTTCCGGCAATGGGAAAAAGAACATACATGAAACATGCATCATGGATTCCGGGTCAAGCCCGGAATGACAAAGTAGGGGCCAGTTGGCGAGTGGGCAAATAGAGATTCTTCACTGCGTTCAGAATTGGACCGAGCGTTAAGAAAATGTCCAGTGGACCTATTTAGCGAAGGGGCCAGACGGCGCGTGGGCAAATAGAGATTCTTCACTGCGTTCAGAATGACATAGCAATGCTCCATTAGTATTGTTTATTGTTATTATTTATTCGGGCGCAGCCCGAGAATTTGCGCCTCAGCTTTAAAATAATCGGGCGCAGCCCGAAATTCTTTGGTTAAGAATATGCGAAGAAAAGCTCCGAGATCCAGGAGCATAGCGACGCGGAGTTTTCGAGCGGTTTTTGCCATCGGCAAAAAATTCCTAAGCAAAGTCCCCTTTTCTTTTGGTTCGTTTTCTTTTGGGGAAGCAAAAGAAAATGAACGTACAAAAAATATTTAACCTGGATTCCGGGTCAAGTCCGCAGTAACAGGCCGCTGTCAGTTCGAGTGCCGAGTGTAACGAGGTGTATCGAGAACAGGCTGGCCGTTCAGTCAAAAGACTTCTCGATACAGCCCGCCTCCAGACGGGCCACTCGAAGTGACACTGCATAAAAAGCTGCCTCCCCCTTGGGGGGAGGTGTCCGCAGGACGGCGGGGGGCTACTTCCTTATCTCCCCATACTTCTCGATCAATTCAATCATCTCCCGGGTGCTGTTGTTCAGGGTTTTGCCCACTTTCATCATCTCATCCAGTTCAATCTTATCGCCTCTGGTGCTGATATAGGTATTCAGGTTCATCAGTTCGGCAAACCAATTGGTAATGATGATCATCAATTGGGTAAGGTTCGACCGACTGTTCTGAATCTCCAATGGTGGCTTGAAGAAGAAGGTCGTCACCAAATCGATAAAGCCCACGGCTCCGAAGGCGATGGCCAGTATGGTCTTGTCCTGCGCGGCAAACACAATGGAAGTCACAATAAGCCCAACCCCCAGTACAAATACCGTAATGTACATGATCATGATGTAGTTGTAGGCACGGCTGGCATCCTTCACCACGTTTTGCAGGGAGGTCTTGATGCTCATGATGGTTTGGTAGGTATTTTCGATGTTTTGGGTATTGTATTGAAAGGCCTTTTTGGTAGTTTCCAATTGCACGCGCTCCAGTTCCTGCATCTGCTCGTCCGTACTTTGCTTGTACGCTTCCGCTTTGTCGAATAGTAAACGAATGGTCCCCAAGATGTCGCCCAACTCTTTCCGATCGTCCTCCTCCAGTTGGGGGTCTTTTTCGGCGGCGAGATCGGCATCAGGGTTTTGGTATAATAGTTCTTGGATGTAATCGAAGGCCAGTGCTTTGTTTTTCATCATGCATAAATTAGTGGATACTATACTATCGGGAAGTCACTAAAATGTCATCCCCAACATAAAGGTATGAAAATTAGCCGATTACTGTCCAATCCCTAGAAAGGAAACCTAAAAGGGACCCTAAGGTAGGGCCAGTCCGGGTGAAATCCATTTATGAAGGGTATCAAAGGGCATTTAGGAGTAGGGTTATAGCGTGGTTATAGCATGCTTGTAGGGTACTTATAGGATGCTTATAGCCTGCTGAAAGCCCTTATTTTGGGGGTTTTATGGGAGTAGGGACCCCATTGGGCTCAATGGTAGAATACTAACGAATAAAAACCCAAAAAAGTATGTTCAAGACAACCCCTAGAGGGTATCGGCCTTTTTGCAGGCATCCTTCGTGAGGGGCATGGTGGAATTGTATTGCACACTGTCCAGGTTTTTAAAGGAAATGCCCCGTTCGTCCATGGGGCCAAAACCCTCAATCAAGGTACTGTCCTGAATCTGGAACGCCACTTGTCGTTTGCCGTCGGCCCCCTCCGAACTAAAACGGTATCGCCCAACAAGCTTCCCATCGCGGACCGTACCAGAGAAGATCCCTGTGTTTTTGTCTTTTCCCGAAAGGGCGTACGTTAGGGTGCCCGACACGCGGTCGCCCACCACATCGTTTACCTCTAGGGTAATGGAGTTTCCATCCTTGTGGTATCCATAACAACCAGCCTTCAGGGCGGGCGGAATCATGTGTTTTTCGGCCAAACCACTGGCGTTGGCCACGTTCTTGAAGCGCATCATCACCATGTCGTCCATCATCAGCTCCAGGAAGCCATCGCTGGTAATGCGGTACCCATTTACCTTTTTGATGGTCGTAAGAAACAGCACTTCGCCTTGTCCGCAGTAGGTCATGGTCGTAGGGCCCGGTTCCCCGAAGGAAATCGTGTGGCCTTCAATGACTACGGGCGCCATGTAGCCGTTGCAACTGTTTTGCCCATCAACCAAATGTTTTTCGGCATTGAATTGAAACGCGGGCTTCCTATCGGGATAAAGTGCCCAAAAGGCAATCTTGGGGCCTGTGATGTATTCCAGTTCCCAGGCGTTACCATACAGGGCTTCGTCTACGGGTTCTGAACAGGAGGTGAGTAACAGCAATAATGAGGCAAGCAATACAATGGGTTTCATAAAAGAACTGTTTTTTGGTTTTGTAAAAGTAAACAATCCTTGAATGCCTAAGCGTTAAAGACCTATTAATTGCAACTAAAGGTGCAGCTTAGGGTAACCCTTTTAGGTTCCCATAGCCACCCTTCCGCGATCGGCCCCATAGGCCAATAATCCAAAAAACAAATAGGTGAACACCGCAGAGAGGGTTAACCCCATCAAATCTTCTCCTTGTGGCAGTACGTAAAAATTGAGGTAATTGATAAGCAATAAAAAGAACACCAGTGCATAGGCGGCAAAGGTACCCCATCGTTTCTTGGGCTGGGAGCGTTTCATGTAGTATCCCCAACCGGCCAGCAACAGCAATCCTTCCAAAGCAAAGGTAAGGTGTTTGTGCTGCCATAGCCCCAAGCCCACTTTCGGGGGACCATACCACAGGGGCAAATCGGGGGTGTGTACCAGTAAGTCTACGAACCAATGCGAAAGTACCGCCAGGGCCATAACCACCGCAATGCCTTTCCGTCGGTCTTGTTTTCTGGCTAGTCCAAAATAGTACAACACAAAAGCCAAAAGTGCCCAAACGAGCGAACCTGCCAATCCGTGGGTAAAAGGAAACTCCATTTGGTAATTGTTCACTTGGGTATAGCCCTCAACAAAGTTAAGGTGCTCGATCCCCATCAATGCAAAAGGAAAAAACAGGAGGTCCACAAACTGAACCGCAATAAAAAGCATCCCTAACGAAGCCTTGGGTTCTTTGGCCTTCAAGGCATAGGCAACGGCATAATGACCTACAAACATGACAGTGGTTTCCCCAAAGGTACACATTTTTGGTGTGTCCTCTTGGCCTTAATGCATTAGTTGGGAAGTGTCTCTAAAAACACATAGCGTCCGTTTTCGTAATCCATGCTACAAAAATAGTGGTGCATTCCGTTGCTAACCATCAAATACTGTGCTTGGGTTACCAAGTTGTAACGGGCAATCTGGTCGAAGGTGTCTTGGGTAATGCTTACCGAAGGGGCTTTGCACTCCACCAATAGGTAGATGTTACCGTTGGGAAGAAAAACCACGACGTCGTAGCGTTTAACCGTTCCGTTCAGCAGTAATTTCTTTTCCACATTGATGAGGCTGGGGGAAAGTTTCTGGTCCCGAATCAAGAACTGGATTACGTGCTGCCGAACCCATTCTTCGGGGGTAAGGACCACAAATTTTTTTCGGATTGGATCGAAGATCAACCGTTTGTTTTCGCTATTTTTGAAGCGAAAGATGTACGCAGGAAAGTTCAGTGGCTGCATACCGCAAAGAAACGCTTTCTTCCGCAAGTATCCTAACAACACGAGGCACCCAAAGGAATTCCCATGGCGCTAGACGAAGTAAAACACATCATCGACGACATTGCCAAAAAAAAATTGGCTCCTATCTATTTTTTGATGGGCGAGGAGCCTTATTACATTGATGGCATTAGCGACTACATTGAAAACCATGTGCTCACCGAAGACGAAAAAAGCTTCAACCAAATGGTGCTCTACGGAAGGGACACCTCTATTGATGAAATCATTGGTCACGCCAAGCGTTATCCCATGATGGCCGAATACCAAGTGGTTATTGTAAAAGAAGCCCAAGAGCTTTCACGAACGATCGAGAACTTGTTGCCTTACGTCGAAAATCCTCAACCTTCTACCATTTTAGTGGTTTGCTACAAGTATAAAAAACTGGATGCACGGAAGAAACTAACCAAGGAATTGCGCCAAAAGGCCGTACTTTTTGAGAGCAACAAACTGTATGAAAATCAGGTGCCGGACTGGATTCGTCGGGTGCTTTCGGGAAAGGGGTACCAGATTACGCCCAAATCGGCTCAGATGCTCACGGAATTTTTGGGGAACGACCTGGCCAAGATCAACAACGAGTTGGAAAAATTGCAGCTCATTTTGAAGCCCGGTTCGGAAATCACCCCACAACTCATCGAAGAAAACATTGGTATTAGCAAGGACTACAATAATTTTGAGCTCCAGAGTGCCATTGGCAATAAAGACATCAAGAAGGCTTTTGGCATTGCACAGTATTTTGCCAACAATACAAAAAACCACCCTTTGGTAATGACCACAGCCTTGCTCTACAATTTCTTCTCCAAGTTATTGCTCTATCATTCGCTATCGGATAAGTCCGCGGCACCCAGAACCTTGGGCGTTAGTCCCTATTTTATCAAGGAATACCAACAGGCCTCGCGGCATTACCCGATGAAAAAAGTAAGCACCATCATCTCCAAACTCAGGGAGGTGGACCTTAAGGGAAAGGGCGTTAATGCCCAAAACGTTCCTGAAGGCGATTTGCTTAAGGAACTGTTGGTAGAAATCTTCGACTGATTATTTTTTGTCCACCGAAATTTTTCCGGCACCCATCAGGGCGATGGCCAAAAAACCGATAAAGTACAAAAGGGCTTTTTCCTTTTCTGCCAACGCATCGCCGGAATGGGCTATAAAGGCTGCCACTCCCATGGTAATGGCCGAGGCCAATGCCGCCCAACGGGTTTTAAGTCCGATGAGGATAAGCACCGGCGCCACCACTTCACCAATTAGGACCAAAATGGAGGAAATAAGTGCACCTACGCCGATGGGGTTGCCCACCAAAGCAGTATTACCACCCACGAAGGCCATCAGTTTGCCATAGCCATGGGTAAGAAGTAACAAGGAAAAGCCTACGCGCAACAGGAGTAGGCCAAAGTCTTCGTAACGTTTCATAGAGTTGGGTTTGTGGTGAATGACGCTAAGGTAACTAAATTTTATTCAAGGAATAAAGCAACACAAATTTCACGATAAGTTAAAATTCGCCCCTTTTTTTAGTAAAACAAGCCCCCATTTTTTACAGTTCCTTAATGATTCTCTAAAGTAAAGGGAGCGCAAGACTCTTATTTTTGGGAAGTTGAAAAAAAGTTTAAGCCAAACTTTGCTTGGCAATGGATTGAAGTTAGGAAAGAAGCGGTATCACGAGACACGGCATCCAGGTCTGAAGGGATGTGCCCAGTGGTCGATGAGAAAGACGCTTTATGCCAATCAATTGTCAAGATTTTTTCATTAGTTAGATTTCTGAAGTCCGCTTCCTTTTTGGGAGTGGATTTCTTTTTTAAATCCTATTTTTACACTCCAAACCATCCGTATGGAAAAAGTAAAAGCTTGGATTGCCGCGGCACGCTTAAGGACCCTGCCTTTGTCTGTTTCGGGCATTATTGTGGGAAGCTCCTTGGCCGTTTCCAATTTCTATAGCACTACACTCTTTTGGCTGGCTATTTTTGTAACGGTAGGATTCCAAGTGCTTTCCAACTTCGCCAACGATTATGGGGATGGCGTAAAAGGCACCGATAAAAAACGGGAAGGGGAACAGCGCATGGTCGCTTCGGGAAAAATTACGCCCAAACAGATGAAAGTGGGAATGTTCATTTCCGGATCCCTTACTTTTTTTGTGGCAACAGTGCTCATCTTCCTGGCTTTTGGCAATGGAAACTTTGTCGTTTCGTTCGTGTTTTTCAACCTTACTTTGTTAGCCATTCTAGCTGCAGTAAAATACACCGTTGGGAAAAAAGCATACGGTTATTCAGGATTCGGGGACCTGTTTGTCTTTCTGTTTTTTGGCTTGTTGAGTGTTCTTGGGAGCTACTTTCTTTTCACCAAAAGCATACATTGGCCTGTGCTTTTGCCTGCCATAAGTATTGGTTGCTTTAGTATGGCGGTCCTAAACTTGAACAACATGCGCGATATTGAAAACGATGCACAAGCTGGTAAAAAAACCCTAGTGGTCCGTATGGGCATAAAAAGGGCAAAAGTATATCATGCCGCGTTGCTAGTGTTGGGAATGGCTACAGCCATAGGTTATTCCCTTTTTCAGGGTGGAACCGGTTGGCATTGGTTGTACCTTATGGCGTTCCTTCCCCTAGTGTGGAACCTGAAAACCGTCTTTCAAAATAAGGAACCGCGCAAACTGGACGGCGAATTGAAAAAAGTGGCCTTAAGTACCTTTCTATTTGCTATCTTGTTTGCTCTTTTTCCATAAAACTCCTTGGTTATGAAAATTACCTTTTACGGACAAAATTCCCTGCTTATCGATATTTCTGGAACCCAGCTCATGGTAGATCCTTTTATATCTGGAAACCCCCTTTCCAAAGACCTTGTGGACGTGAACCGCATCAAAGCCGATTTTGTGTTGCTAACGCACGCTCATCAGGACCATACTCTGGATGCCGAGACCATTGCCAAAAACAACAACGCCACCCTGGTGAGTAATTATGAGATAGCCATGTATTATGAAAAAAAGGGCATTACAGTACATCCCATGAACCACGGGGGTTCCTGGCAATTTGATTTTGGAAAGGTAAAATACGTCAATGCCATCCATACGTCTTCCTTTGCTGATGGAACTTATGGTGGGCAACCTGGTGGATTTGTTATTGAAGGGGAGCATAAAAATATCTACATCGCTGGCGATACGGCCTTGACCCAGGATATGAAACTGATCCCTATGCAGACCAAACTGGATTTGGCCATATTGCCTATTGGCGACAACTTTACCATGGGCGTGGACGATGCCATTCGTGCCAGCGATTTTGTGGAATGTGATAAAGTGTTGGGGGTTCACTACGATACGTTTGGATACATCAAAATTGACCATGAAGAAGCAAAACGCAAATTTTACAACGCCGGAAAGGACTTGATGCTTCTTGAAATAGGAGGGTCCTTGGAACTTTGATGAAAGCAAGTTACCAGCAATACGGATTGCAATTCAAAAGACCCAGTGGGACTTCCCGCGGCATTTTGACCACCAAGGAAACGTGGTTCATCCTATTGGACAACGGTTCGCGATGGGGGTTAGGCGAATGTGGATTATTGCGTGGTCTCAGTGTGGACGACCTCCCTCATTACGAAGCAAAGCTGTCTTGGGTCTGCGAAAATATCGGTCTGGGATTGCCGGAACTTTACGCACAGCTAATGGAATTTCCTTCCATTCAAATGGGTTTGGAAATGGCTTTTCGATCGCTTGAGGCTGATAATCCATTTCATTTATTTCCATCGGCATTTACGTTGGGTACCCAACCAATTTCCATCAATGGACTTATATGGATGGGAGCGGTTTTCTTTATGAAAGAACAAATCCGGGAAAAGCTGGATGCCGGTTTTCGATGCCTTAAAATGAAGATTGGGGCATTGGATTTCGACACGGAGTATGCACTTCTGCAAACGATTAGAAAAGAATATTCATCTAAAGACCTGGAACTACGTGTCGATGCCAATGGAGCTTTTAGCCCTTCCGAAGCCATGGAAAAACTAAAGCGACTCTCCGAGCTCGAATTGCATTCCATAGAGCAACCCATCAAAGCGGGTCAGTGGGACACGATGGCCTCCCTTTGTGAACGGACCCCATTGCCCATTGCTTTGGACGAGGAATTGATTGGGGTTTTTGATGGAAGAACCAAAGCACGATTGTTGCAGCACATACAGCCGCAGTACCTCATCTTGAAACCGAGTTTTGTGGGTGGGTTCCAAGGAAGTGATGAATGGATCCAATTGGCTGAAAAACAAGGCACTGGTTGGTGGGTAACTTCTGCTTTGGAAAGTAATGTAGGATTAAACGCTATTTCACAATACACCTTTACAAAAAGTAGTAAATTGCCACAAGGTTTAGGCACCGGTAGTTTGTTTGCCAACAACGTGCCTTCTCCCTTGGAAGTTCGGGGGCAACATTTATGGTACAACCCTGATTTGCAGTGGGATGTAACTAATTTATTTTGATAATTCATGTTTATAGCACAAGCATATAACTATTTGCACGAAGCTTGGAGGTATTTGGTAGGGTTTCTTGTCATTTTTTTTATTTGGCAAATGGGGTATTTGCCTCTCACTCTTGCGGCGGTCATTAAACTTGCCTCGGAGGGGAAAGACTTGATGGCTTTGGGCGACGATCCCAATAAAGTGATGGCCTTATTCGATTCGAATACAGCCTTATTCTTGATGTTGCTCTCCTTTGTAATAGGATTGTTTGGCATCTACCTTTGGGCAAAACTCGTACACAAGCAGCCTATGAAAAGCTTAACCACTTCCCGAAAGAAAATTGATTGGGGTCGTTTTGCTTTTGCATTTGGACTGATTGCTGTTGTGACCATTGCATTTACGGGGCTTGACTATTACTTGAACCCCGAAGGCTATGTTTGGCAATTCAACCCTGTAAACTTTGCCGTACTGGCCCTCATATCAATTCTTATGATTCCCCTTCAAACCAGTTTTGAGGAGTACCTTTTCCGGGGTTATTTGATGCAGGGTTTTGGGGTAATGACCAAAACCCGATGGTTCCCTTTGCTGGTTACTTCCTTGGTGTTTGGCGGGTTGCATTATTTCAATCCTGAAGTAGACCAATTGGGAAGCATCATCATGGTTTTTTACATTGGGACGGGCTTATTTTTGGGAATTATTACGCTGATGGATGAAGGCATGGAATTGGCCTTGGGCTTTCATGCAGGAAATAATTTGGTGGCTGCCCTCTTGGTTACGGCCGATTGGACCGCTTTTCAAACAGATTCCCTGTTAAAAGATGTGTCAGATCCTTCTGCGGGTGTCGATGTGCTTATCCCCGTGTTGCTAATATACCCCATTTTTATCTGGATCATGGCAAAACGCTACCGGTGGTCCAATTGGAAGCAAAAGCTCTTTGGTAAGGTAGAACCCCCGCTTCCCCCAACCGATGACGCAAAACCCCATTCGTTGCTCGAATTTTAATGGAAACTACATTGAAACCAACCTCACCCTACATTCATCCCAAATTTCAATTGAATGGGCTCGCTTTTGGGTCGGCGGAGGAAATACTCAACTTCGCTGAAGGCCTCATTGAAGAAGGCGACGATTTTGAAGTCAGTATGGCCCAATTCCTTGAGGAGTGGCTTAATTTTAAGGAATACGTGGTGGTCCATACGTCAGGATCGACTGGAAAACCAAAAAAAATTCAGTTACTCAAATCGCAAATGATTGAAAGCGCCCGCGCCACGGGAGCCTACTTCAAAGTTGGGGAAGGAACCAAGGCACTGCTCTGCCTTTCTTCGGAATACATTGCTGGCAAAATGATGCTAGTACGCGCTATGGAACTGGGATGGGACCTACACGTGGTAGCTCCCGAAAAAGACGCGTTGGTGCAATATGACAACCCCTACGATTTTGTGGCTTTGGTTCCGTATCAATTGCACTATTCCATCGAAGCGCTCGACAAAGTAAAGAAATTGATTGTTGGGGGAGGGGTGCTTTCTGAAGACCTTGAAGCGCAGCTTCAGGATTTGTCGGTAGAAGCCTTTGCTACTTATGGAATGACTGAAACTATTAGTCATGTGGCTGTACGGCGTATCAATGGTTTTGCACGATCGGAGGTGTACCATGCTTTGCCCGATGTCAAATTTTCAATGGACGAACGCGGATGCCTCGTCATTCATGCCCCAAAATTGTGCGAATCGGACTTGGGAACCAACGATTTGGTGGAGCTTATTTCCCCAATTTCGTTTAAATGGCTGGGCCGATACGATTTTGTCATCAACAGTGGGGGCATCAAATTACATCCCGAAAGCATCGAAAAAAAACTTTCCCCATACCTAAAAAACGCATTCATTATTACTTCAGAACCTGACGAAACTTTAGGAGAACGTGTAATATTGGTGATGGAAGAATCCAATGAGAAAGTAGATTACAAGGAAGCATTTGCCCACTTGGAGCTCTACGAACGCCCCAAAAAAGTTTATACCCTTTCCCAATTCCCTTATACGGAGACTGGAAAAATAAAACGAGCACAAATTTGCGAAGTCATCCGAAAGTTTCGAAAGTAGCCCAATTCACTCATTCATAAAGGGCTTTGCCTAAAGCCTCCTTTTATAAATTTTCTAGCGGTGGTAGTTTTAAGCATATACTAAAACCACACCACTATGAGAACACTTTTATTTTTTTTGTTAGCAAGCATTTCCATTGCTGCACAAGAGCAAACCGTTCATGGGATCATCACCGATGAAGCAAACCTTCCAATTCTAGGCGTAAATATTATGGTAAAAGGAACCACTATTGGAACGCAAACCGATGTTTATGGGCATTACGAAATCAAGACGAATTTGGGAAGCGTATTGGTTTTCGATTACATAGGGTACAAATCCCAAGAGTATAAAGTTACGGAGACAACCCAAGAGATTTCATTTAGCATGCAACTAGATACTACGGTACTTAATGAAGTAGTAGTTACAGGCTATGCTATAAGAAAGGAAAAGAGAGCTTTAGGTTATGCAGTAAGTACTATCAATGCTGAACAGGTAAATAGGAAAAGCAACAAAAGAGCAAAAACCGATTTACCAAGCCTAATACAGGGAAAAGCGGCGGGCATAAACATTACCCCAGCAAACGGGATATCGGGAAGTACAAATTCGGTTGTTATTAGAGGAGCAACCTCTATTCAAAATTACCAAAACCCGCTTTATGTAATTGATGGTATTCCTTTTAGCGGTCCCCTAACAGGAATTGATAAGGCCGAAAAGAATAGGCTTTGGTTAGGGAATACACTCAACATGAACCCCAATGATATTGAAAAGGTTGAAATTTTAAAAGGATTGGAGGCCACTAATTTGTATGGATCAGAGGGAAACAATGGAGTTATCATTATTACTACCAAACAGGGTACTTCCAATCCTGTTTCGGAAAATGAAAGCTATAAACGCATTCCCGAAAATGCTTTTAAAAATGTGGCTTTGGATCCTTTATCCACGTTTTCGATCGATGTGGATAAAGCAGGATACAGTAACATTCGCCGAATGATCAACAACGGACAGGAAATTCCAGAAGATGCCGTTAAGATCGAGGAAATGATCAATTACTTTTCGTACGACTACCCTCAGCCCCAAAATGGAGAGCCTTTTTCCATCCTTACTGAGGTCGCACAATCCCCATGGAATAATGACGCCAAACTGGTGCGGATAGGGCTAAAGGGAAAGGATATTCAAGCTGAAAATGTACCCGCATCAAACTTGGTTTTTTTATTGGATGTTTCAGGTTCCATGGATCAAGAAAATAAACTCCCCCTATTAAAATCGGCTTTAGGTGTTTTGGTTAAACAACTAAGAGAGCAAGATAAAGTTTCCATTGTGGTATATGCAGGAGCCGCCGGACTGGTATTGCCTTCAACCAGTGGTATTGAAAAAGAAAAAATAATGCAAGCTGTCAACAATCTTAATGCAGGAGGTTCTACAGCTGGTGGGAAAGGAATTCAATTGGCTTACAAAGTGGCACAGGAAAACTTTATAAAAGGGGGAAATAATAGGATAATACTTGCTACCGATGGTGATTTTAATGTGGGAGCTTCCAGTGATCGCGCCATGGAGGATTTAATTGAAGAAAAAAGAAAGTCGGGTGTTTTTTTAACGGTCCTAGGATTTGGAATGGGAAATTATAAAGATTCTAAAATGGAGACCCTGGCCGATAAAGGAAATGGGAACCATGCATATATCGATTCCATGCAGGAAGCAAATAAGTTATTAGGCTCAGAGTTTTTTGGAACCATGTATACTATTGCAAAGGATGTAAAAATTCAAGTGGAATTTAATCCCAATCTTGTACAAGCATATCGATTGATCGGGTATGAAAACAGATTGCTTGCCAATGAAGATTTTAACGATGATACCAAAGATGCTGGAGAAATAGGAAGTGGACATACAGTTACCGTATTGTATGAAATTATTCCTGTGGGAGTAAAGAGTATTTATGTGCGAAGTGTTGATGACCTAAAATACACCAAAGCATCTTCCACTGCCAATAAAGAGGAGTTGCTTACTGTGAAATTTAGATATAAAGATCCTGATGGTGCTACCAGTAAGTTGATTGTAAAAACCCTCAAGAATGCCAACAATAGTTTTGAAAATGCTTCTCAGGATTTTAAGTTTTCAGCGGCTGTAGCACTCTTTGGTTTGCAACTTCGCAAATCGGTTTTTATCAATACCATTAAAAGAAGTGACGTCATCGACTTGGCCATGGCCGGAAAGGGGAAAGATGAAGAAGGATACCGGGCAGAGTTTATACGATTGGTTAAAGTAACCAGATGAAAAAAGGCACCTAGGTGCCTTTTTCAATTTTCAAACCAGGGCAACCCCACTATTTATCGTAATTCATGAATTCCATTCATAACTCATGGTTTAAATTCATTTAAAAGTTTATTTTTGAAAAAAACACGCCATGAAAAAAGTGCTATTTCCCATCATATTCCTTTTTTACGTTGGTTCCTTTGCCCAAGAATGGAGCCTGCTTGAAAATTCACCATCAGCCGGTCGCTTCGACGATATTTTCTTTCTGGATGAAAACCTGGGATGGGCAGCCGATGGCCCCGGGGCTATGGTCTATAAAACCACCGACGGAGGTGAAAGTTGGACGTTTCAATTTTCAGACAACAATTATTTTCGAAACATTGAATTTCTGAACGAAAATGTGGGATTTTTGGGCACCTTGGATAGTAAATTTTATAAAACAACCAACGGAGGCCAAAACTGGTCTTTGGTTACCATTACTCCCAACCCGGAAGCCATTTGTGGTTTAGATGCCGTAACTGAGAATATCCTCTATGGAGTAGGGGCCTGGTTTACCCCGGCCTATATGATTAAGACTACCGATGGCGGACAAACATTTGATTACCAAGATATGTCTGCTTACGCTGCGGGTCTTGTGGAAGTATTGTTCATCGACGCCATGCACGGTTTTGCTTCTGGAAAAGGGTACGACGGTGGTGTGATTCTCGAAACCTTTGATGGAGGGGTCAATTGGACCGAAATATTCAACTCAGGGGTTACGGGCGATTATGTATGGAAATTACAGTTGCGCGACAACAACACCCATATTTTTGCTTCTATCGAATCGGCTTCACAGGGCCGGCTGGCAAAATCCTTTGACAGTGGAGCCACTTGGGTCATGAAAAACTTTCCAGACAACGATGTGCAAGGAGTAGGCTTTGTAAGCGATACCAAAGGCTGGATGGGTGGACATAATTCTGGGTTCCATGAAACCAATGACGGTGGAGACACGTGGACGCCCCTTGGTTTGGGATGGACCCTAAATCGTTTCTTCTTTTTAAGTGATGATCTAGGGTATTGCTCCGGGGATAGGATTTATAAATTTCAAGAAGTACTCTCTGTAAATAATTTTAATGAGACTTCGCAAAAAGACCTCGATGTGACAATTGCTCCCAATCCGGTTAAGGATGTTCTTCAAGTGAGTATCAATTTTACGCACATCGACCATGTGGTGATGGAACTCTACGATTTGAAAGGCGTTTTTATTAAACGCCTGATTCGGGATATTGTTCCAACCGCAGGCAAAAGGAGCTATGATTTTGATATTTCGGCCTATCCCGCAGGTGCTTATTTGTTAGACATCCACACCAATCTAGGGAGAAGATCTAAAAAGTTCATCAAAGAATAAGAGGCGTCATACTTGCAAAACGCCTAAATTGAATTGCTTTTCTATGGGCGCATGATTGGCCGCTTCAATCCCCATCGAAATCCAAGTACGGGTTTCCAACGGGTCTATAATTGCATCGGTCCAAAGTCGGGCTGCAGCATAATACGGAGAAATCTGGGCATCGTAACGCGCCTTGATGGTATCAAATAATGTTTTCTCGTCTTCTGGTGTTAGTTCCTTGCCTTGTTTCTTCAGGGTAGCTGTTTCAATTTGAAGCAATACTTTTGCAGCACTGTTACCGCTCATTACGGCCAATTCGGCACTGGGCCAAGCGGCAATCAACCTAGGGTCGTAGGCCTTTCCACACATGGCATAATTTCCTGCACCATAAGAATTGCCAATAACGATCGTAAACTTTGGAACCACACTGTTGCTTACGGCATTGACCATTTTGGCACCATCTTTAATAATGCCACCGTGTTCGCTTTTGCTCCCTACCATAAACCCTGTAACATCCTGTAGAAAGACCAGTGGGATCTTCTTTTGGTTGCAATTGGCTATAAATCGGGTGGCCTTATCGGCACTGTCGCTGTAAATGACACCGCCAAATTGCATTTCCCCTTTTTTGTTTTTTACCATTTCCCGTTGGTTGGCCACAATGCCCACGGCCCAGCCATCGATACGTGCATAACCGGTTAACAGGGTTTTGCCATACCCTTCCTTGTATTGCTGAAATTCCGAGTCGTCTACCAAACGTTTGATGATTTCCAGCATGTCGTACTGATCGGAACGGGATTTTGGCAAGATTCCGTAAATGTCCTCGGGATTTTCTTTGGGTTTTACTGCAGATTCCCTGTTGAACCCCGCTTTTTCAAATTCTCCAATTTTTGAAACAATCGTTTTGATGGTGTCCAAGGCATCCTGGTCGTCCTTGGCTTTGTAGTCGGTTACCCCACTAATCTCACAATGCGTTGTAGCACCCCCTAGGGTTTCATTGTCGATACTTTCGCCAATGGCAGCTTTCACCAAATAGCTTCCTGCCAAAAAAATACTTCCTGTTTTGTCAACAATCAAAGCTTCGTCACTCATAATGGGTAAATAGGCGCCTCCTGCAACACAGCTTCCCATTACCGCTGCAATTTGGGTAATGCCCATACTGCTCATAACTGCGTTGTTCCGAAAGATCCTGCCAAAGTGTTCCTTATCGGGAAAGATTTCGTCTTGCATAGGCAGGTACACCCCAGCACTATCGACCAAATAAATAATGGGCAGCCGATTTTCCATCGCAATTTCCTGTGCCCTTAAGTTCTTTTTTCCAGTAATGGGAAACCATGCGCCTGCTTTAACGGTGGCATCGTTAGCTACCACTACGCACAGCTTGCCTTGAATGTACCCAATTTTAACGACAACACCCCCGCTAGGGCATCCGCCGTGCTCCTTATACATGCCTTCCCCTGCAAAGGCACCAATTTCGATGGCGTTCTTCTTTGGGTCCAACAGATAGTCGATGCGCTCCCGAGCGGTCATTTTTCCTTTGGCATGTTGTTTTTCAATGCCCTTTTGTCCGCCGCCCAGTTTTACTTGAGCCAGTTTTTTTCGTAAGTCGGAGCGTAACAGCTTATTGTGATCTTCGTTTTTGTTGAAGTTGAGGTCCATGCAATAGGTCTTTGCCCAAAAATACGAAATGCCCCATAATGATGCCGCATTTGTGTGATTATTTCCCGATATTTGCGCAAATCCGCGTTAGGGATTGAGGCGGTTACCTTGTAACACCGAAAGCCCGCCCTGCCTAGGCAGGGAACGCCTAAAAAACCAAAATTCAAATGATGAATAAAAATACAGTACTGGGGTGGGCCACCTTGATCATGATTGTGGTAGGATGTGGTCTCATTGCCATGGGTGCTTTTAAATACGACGATGTTGCCGGTTGGGGCTTTGCCTCGGTGGGCATCGGTTTTTTTGCCATCGCATGGGTTTTCAATGCGTTGAAGGGTAGGGTATAACTGCCTTTTTTGATTTCAAGTAGTTTTAGAAACATAGTAGCATATGTCTGACGATAAGAAAGTTATTTTTTCGATGTCTGGGGTGTCGAAAACCTATCAAAATGCCCAAACCCCTGTATTAAAGAACATTTACCTTAGCTTTTTTTATGGGGCGAAGATTGGCATTTTGGGCCTCAATGGAAGTGGTAAATCCACCCTGTTGAAAATCATTGCCGGTCTGGACAAAAACCATCAAGGCGATGTTGTTTTTGCTCCAGGCTATACCGTGGGTTACTTGGAACAAGAACCCCAATTGAACGATTCCAAAACCGTTATCGACATTGTGAAGGAAGGTGTGAAGGAGGTGGTGGATGTGTTGGACGAATACAATAAAATCAACGATCAGTTTGGACTTCCGGAAGTCTATGAAAATCCTGATAAAATGCAGGAGTTGATGGACAAACAGGCCAAGCTTCAGGACAAAATCGATGCAACGAACGCTTGGGAACTGGACAACAAATTGGAAGTAGCCATGGACGCCCTGCGCACTCCTGAAGGGGATACTCCCATTAAGGTACTTTCTGGTGGTGAGCGCAGGCGTGTGGCTTTGTGCCGACTCCTGCTTCAAGAGCCCGATGTGCTTTTATTGGACGAGCCTACGAACCATTTGGACGCCGAAAGTGTACATTGGTTAGAGCACCATTTGGCACAGTACAAGGGCACTGTCATTGCGGTGACACACGACCGATATTTTTTGGACAACGTGGCCGGTTGGATTTTAGAGTTGGATCGTGGGGAAGGGATTCCGTGGAAAGGAAACTATTCTTCTTGGTTGGACCAGAAATCGAAGCGATTGGCTCAAGAGCAGAAACAGGCCAGCAAACGGCAAAAAACCCTCGAGCGCGAGCTGGAGTGGGTGAGGATGGCCCCAAAAGGCCGCCAATCGAAGCAAAAGGCACGTTTACAGAATTACGACAAGTTAATGTCCCAGGATCAGAAGCAGCTGGACGAAAAATTGGAAATCTACATCCCCAACGGTCCCCGTTTGGGAACCAACGTTATCGAAGCAAAAGAGGTGTCCAAGGCCTTTGGTGATAAATTGTTGTATGAAAACCTAAATTTCAAATTACCCCAAGCAGGTATTGTAGGGGTCATTGGCCCCAATGGGGCAGGAAAAACCACCATTTTTAAGATGATTATGGGCGAAACCCAACCCGATAAAGGAACCTTTGAAGTTGGGGATACGGCCAAGATCGCTTACGTGGATCAAAGTCATTCCAATATCGATCCTGAAAAAACCATTTGGGAAAATTTCAGCGACAAGCAAGAGTTGATCCTAATGGGGGGTAGGCAGGTGAATAGCCGTGCGTATTTGAGCCGGTTTAATTTTTCTGGAAGTGAGCAAAACAAGAAGGTTTCCATGCTTTCGGGAGGGGAGCGTAACCGCTTGCACCTGGCCATGACTTTGAAGGAAGAAGGGAATGTGTTGTTGTTGGATGAGCCTACCAACGATTTGGATGTGAACACCCTACGAGCTTTAGAGGAAGGACTGGAAAACTTTGCCGGCTGTGCGGTTGTGATTAGTCACGATCGTTGGTTTTTGGACCGAATATGTACGCACATCCTTGCTTTTGAGGGAAATAGCGAAGTGTATTTCTTTGAAGGGGGGTTCAGCGACTATGAGGAAAATAAAAAGAAACGTTTGGGAGGCGATTTGATCCCTAAGCGCATCAAGTATAAGAAATTGATTCGTTAAATGCCCTTATCCCACATACAGGCCATAGCCTTTGATGCCGACGACACCCTGTGGGTAAATGAAACCCTCTTTCGTAAGGCCGAAGAAGAATTTTGTGAATTACTGAAGGGTTATATCGATGCAGATTCCTGCAATCGTTTGTTGTTTGAAGTGGAAATGAAAAACCTTCCGCTTTACGGTTATGGCATCAAACCTTTTACTTTATCACTCATTGAAGCCGCCATTCAATTTACAAACGGCAAACTCCCAATTTCCATTATTGAAAAACTTATAGCCAAGGGAAAGGCCATGCTGGAGGCTCCTGTTGAACTTTTAGAGGGTGTAGAGGAAACACTTTCCAAGCTCTACGGAAACTATCGATTGGTCATGGCCACCAAGGGGGATTTGTTGGATCAAGAGCGCAAATTAAAAAAATCGGGCTTGGAGGAGTACTTTCACCATATTGAAATTGTATCGGACAAAACCCCAAAGCAATACCTCAAGCTTGTGAAGCATCTCGACATAGCCCCATCCCACTTTTTGATGGTAGGGAATAGTGTAAAAAGCGACATCCTTCCTGTACTCGAAATTGGGGGACATGCCTTTCACATCCCTTTCCATACAACCTGGGCTCACGAAATGGTCGAGGAGCCTGTGGAGCACCCTAATTTTCGACTGCTCTCAGAGGCTTCAAACATGATTTCGCTACTCCTATAGAATGATTAGCTTTTTGGAAATTTTCTGCTTTCCGCTCTCAAATACAAGAAAGTAAAGTCCCGATTCCAGACCTATCGAACTTCCCTCAATTTGTGTATGGGTTCCAAAATCATCTTCAAACAAGGTTCCTATTGCAGTACCATTGCTATGGAATAATTTGATCGTACCCCTACCAGCCATGGAATGTTTTATGGTGAAATGATCTTTCGCCGGATTTGGAAATACAATTATTTCCTCCGGCTTTACAGTAAAATTGTCCGTACCCAAAACAATGCCCGAAAGATCATAACGGTGCATGGAACGCCCAAAGGTACCCGCATAGAGCATGTTGGTTGGTTCGTGCAGTTTTAGGTCCCTAATAACGGTCATGGGCAAATTCGTGCCCAAAAGCTCCCAGGACCCCCCATCGTTTAATGAATACCAAACGGCTAGGTCGGTGGCAAGGAATAGGACATCTTCATTGGAGTTAAGGATGATGTCATTGGCCGGAATACTAGGCAAATTAGAAGAAATGTCCATCCAGTTTTGACCTCCGTCTATGGTTTTGAATACGTGAGGATCGTAATCCAAAACCCCAAATCCAGAGAGCGTTACATAGGCTATTAGATCGTTTGAAGGTGAAATGGCAATGGAAGTGATGTACCGATCCGGAAGCCCATTGCTGATATTGGTCCATGAAGCACCCCCATCAAAAGTTACCTGTACATTGCCATCGTCGCTTCCCACATAAATGGTGTTCAAATTTAAGTAGGAAGCTGCAATGGCCGTGAGCGTACCATAGGACAGGGAACCACTGGGGTGCAATCCGTCCGTAAGGTCGGGACTAATGGGGGTCCAGGAAACGGCACGATCGGAAGTGTATAGCCGATTGCTTCCGTAAAACATTTTTTCAGGGTTGAAAGGGGATAATACGACGGGTGTGTTCCAGTTCACACGGTCGCTACCATCGATGCCATTCGTACCGTTGCTAAAATTATTCCCACCATCGGTAGACCGCCTCAAGGCACCAAACTGCGATTCGCCATAAACGTAGTTATTGTCGCTGGGATCTACATTCACATGAAACCCATCCCCTCCAATGATGCTATTCCAATCACTGGTCCCACCACTCAAGGTCCTGATGGTATTGTTGTCCTGAGTGCCACCATACAGGCGCTCTGGCTGCAAATAGTCTACTTCAATGTTGTAAAATTGTGTAATGGGAAGGTTGGTGAATTTATTCCAAGAATTTCCTCCATTTTGGGAAACGTAGGCCCCACCATCATTTCCGGCCAAAATAAAATCGGGGTTGTTTTCTGAATATTCCAATGCGTGGTGATCCACGTGCATGCCATTGATATTCTGCCAATTGGCACCCCCATCCGTCGTTTTTTGTATTAATTGGCCCAGAATGTACACTTCATCTGGATCGGTCGGATTTACACGTAGGTTTCCGAAATACCAACCAAAACTGGAATCGACACCAATAAGGTCATTTAATGTAACCAAACTCCAAGTATTCCCATTATCATCAGAGCGGTACAGGCCATTAAATTCGTTGGTGATTTCGTTGGTCGTATAACGTGCATAGATGGTGGAAGGATTCGATTTTGAAATGGCCAGCCCAATTCTTCCGGTCTGGGCATCCGGTGCTGGAAGCCCCTGCGCGGCACCCAATTCTGTCCAAGTGTTCCCCCCGTCCAACGAACGGTGAATAGCAGAAGTTACACCACCATAATCCCTTTGCCAAGGCTTACGGGTACGTTCCCATAAGGCCGCGAAGAGGATGTTGGTGTTCTGGGGGTTCATTACTACATCGATCGCTGCTGTGGAATCGGTTACAAATAACACTTGTTCCCAGGTAGTTCCACCATTGGTAGTGCGGTAAATGCCCCGTTCTGGATTGTATCCGTACAATTTGCCTGAAGCCGCCACAAAAACCCTATCGGGATTAGTGGGGTCTACAGCAATACGCCCAATATGATCGGATTGTTCCAATCCTATATGAGACCAGGTTGCTCCTGCATTGTCCGAGCGATAAATACCATTTCCAAAATACGCTCCATCCGTAGCACTTCCATTAGCTTCCCCGGTTCCTACATAAATGCGTTGGGAGTTGGATGGTGCAATGGCCAAATCGCCGATAGATGGTTTTGAAATTTCATCAAAAATGGGGGTCCATGACGCCCCGGCATCGGTTGTTTTAAAGACCCCTCCGGTCGCAGTCCCTACATAAAGGATGTCATCACTATCGGGTGAAATAGCCACATCGGTAATCCTTCCGCCGGTATTCAAGGGTCCAACAAGTTCCCATTCGCTACCTGCGGTCTTGTTGTAGGAATTTTTGATGGCTTCAATTTGAATGGCTGCTTTTTGTAGGGCCTCCCTGTTGATAAAGTTGTTGGGATAGGCCCTTTGGCTATACATCCAGTCGTTGGGATAAAGTGCTTTTTCGGCTGGAGCGGCTTCAGCATTGTTGTAATGTTGATTGAATATACCACTTTGACAAACCATCAAAACTAAAAAAAAGAGTGCGACGGTGCCTAGGACGGATTTTGGTTTTAGAGGATTCATAGGGGTGTTTTTCCAAAGGTAGTATTTACTTCGAAAAACGTTTTATAAGCGTGTTTTTTTAACATTAAGGGTTTTATCCAGGCCAATATTACATCTCATTCAATGGAACATAAAAAGGCGGTCAAAACCGCCTTTTTTCCATTAACAAACAACAATCTAACTATTGTAAAAACCAACCCCATGGTTCATTTTGGTACATAACTCCCCTGTTACTTCTTGTTTAAAATGCCATGGGCATTGGTTTTATAACTCAAATTTGAAAAGGAATTTTGAATGAAACAAACCCAAATAACATGGATTTATAAATCCATTCCGACGATTTATAAATAATAAAGAACAAGGGATTTTTTGATAGAAATTTATGAAGTGGCCTCTTTTCTCATAAAAACCTGAACCAAATAGGCAATGCCGATAACCGTAGCACACCCCACAAAATTCAGCCAAAGATAGGGAAGGTTAATGATTTCATACTTGTCCATGAAATACATCGAAATAATCAAAAATTGATTGATAATGGCCGCAATGAAAACAGGAGTGGCCCTGATTCCTTTGAAGAAAAAGGCCAAAAGGAATACGCCTAAAATATTTCCATAGAACAGGGACCCGATAATGTTTACCAATTGGATCAGATTGTCAAAAAGGTTAGCCGTGCACGCTACGCCTATCGCCATCAATCCCCAAAGTAGTGTGAACCATCGCGATGCTTTTACATAATGATGCTCCGTTTGTCCGGGAGTGTTCCTACGGTACAAATCGATAGCGGTGGTAGACCCCAGCGCATTCAATTCACTGGCTGTTGAGGACATGGCAGCACTTAGGATTACGGCCAAGAGCAACCCAATCAATCCCTTGGGCAATTGGGTAAGGATAAAGTGAATGAATACATAATCCCGATCGTTGGTTTCTGCATTGGGGTTGGCCTTTTTGATTAAGGTTTTTGCAGACTGGCGCAACGAATCCTCTTGAGTGTTCAATTCCGTTAGTTCTTGTACTAGCACTGTTTTTTCAGGATGGTCCTTAGAAGCTGCATAGCTTAGTTGCAGGGTCCTAATCTGATCTTGGAGCTGGTTTTTTTCGGTCTCCAGCGTACTGTACTCTGCGGCATATTCAGAGGCCATCACGTCTTTAACCGCCGACGGATTGAAATTTAGCGGAGAATGGTTGTATTGGTAAAAGACGAAGACCATAATGCCAATCAACAAAATGAAAAACTGCATGGGAACCTTCAGGAAGCCATTCATGATGAGTCCCATCTGACTTTGCTTTACCGATCGCCCTGAAAGGTAACGCTGCACCTGACTTTGATCGGTTCCAAAATAAGCCAATGCCAAAAAGGTACCCCCAATCATGCCACTCCAAAAAGTGTAACGATTTTCAAAATCGAATGAAAAATCGAGCAAGTTCATCTTTCCATTACTGCCCGCAATTTCTAGGGCCTTTCCAAAGGAAACATCCAAAGGCAAATAGTTCAGGATGATCAAGAATGCAAAAAACATCCCACCAAAAATGACGGCCATTTGCTGTTTCTGCGTAATGCTTACTGCTTTGGTGCCGCCGCTCACCGTATAAATGATGACCAATATTCCTATGATGATGTTCAAATAAAATAAGTTCCATCCCAATACCGCCGAGAGAATAATGGACGGAGCAAAAATGGTGATACCAGCGGAAAGCCCGCGTTGAATCAAGAAGATGATAGCGGTAAGGGTACGGGTTTTAAGATCGAATCGGCCCTCCAGATATTCATAGGCCGTAAAGACCTTCATTTTATGATAAAGTGGAATAAATACCAAGCTGATGACCACCATGGCAATTGGCAATCCAAAATAAAATTGCACAAATCCCAGTCCGTCGTGAAATGCCTGCCCCGGTGTTGAAAGAAAGGTAATGGCACTGGCTTGGGTAGCCATCACACTCAAGCCAATGGTCCACCATTTTGCTTCATTTCCCCCTTTTAGGTAATCGGTTACGTTTTTGCTTCCACGGGCTTTATATGTCCCATAAAGGACAATAAAAAATAAAGTTCCCAGCAATACCAACCAATCTGTTAACTGCATCTATGTGTAACTTTTCATTAGGTAATAAAAAAGCAGGATGTATAGGGCATTCAGCAGCAATACCAAGGTGTATTTCCACTTCCAAGAAAACGGGATGGGCTGGTGCTGTGAGGTTTTGCGGTTTTCCATGTTAATGGCCTAAAGATAGCAAATTGGCAAACAATCGGTAGGCTCCTGAAACCCCAGCGGGAAGTTCCCTAAAAAAGCTTAGCCCCGTGTACACGTACACACCCTTTCCATAGGAGGCCACCAATAAGGACCCATTCATTTGGGGTTCGCCCTTATCGTGCATCCCTAGGATAGGGGTAAAGGCAGTGTCCCATTCATTTGGAAAGTACAAGCCGCGTTCTTGCACCCAGCCCTCAAAATCGGATGGGGTTATTTTATTGGGGACGTTAAGCACAGGATGATTGGGCGCTAAGAAGCTGACCGCTGCCTGTTCGTCGGTAACCCGATCGCGTGAAAGTTTTAGCGGGTAGGGCGCCAGATCGGTCGAAACCAAACCTCTAGAGGTATTGTATTGTAGAATGAGAGTACCTCCGTTGGCCACGTAATCGTTTAGGATGGTTTGCTTGAATTGCAGCTCGGGAACGGTATTGTAAGCCCTAATCCCAATCACAATGGCATCAAATGATGCGAGGTGTTCGGGAGTAATTTCTGCTGTAGGAATGGTAGTAACCTGATAGCCAATTTGTTTAAGACTTTCAGGAATGGCATCACCCGCACCCTCAATGTACCCAATCTGCTCTCCTTTTTTCTCGATGGGAATCCGCACCACTTTGGCTTCTGAAGGTACCAATACATTTTGAAACGGGATGTACCCATAATCAATTTTCACCAATTCCTTATCACTAAAAACATCACCTACCTGTAGCAGGGGTTTCAGAAAACCTTCATCTTGCTCCTTGGGCGGAGTTACCGTAAAAGTAATGGTCTGGGTTGCCCCTTTGGGCCCCAACGAAAAAGCTTGTTCTTGCGGAAAAACCACCCAGCCTTTTGGGTGCTGAAGGCTTACAGTACCTGTAATATTTTCCCTTCCAGAAGTAATGACAACTGGAATTTCTTTGGAATCGGTATTGGAAAAAATAATGACCTTTTCGGGGATCGAAGAAGTGACAACGGGCAATACATCGAACGGTTGGTAGACTTCTCCCTTTACGGGATCGTTGTATTTGTAGGTGATGTTACGCTGAAAATCGATGTTTTCACCCGCAATGGACACATTAAAGGTGACCGGAAAAAGTTGATTGCGCTCCGGAAGGCCTATCAAGTTAACATCGTCTACTCGATACATGCCCAAACTTCCAGGTTGCTCCAACCAATAGGGGGTACTGAATTGCGTTACATTGAAGGTATACTCAGTGCTTTGAAGGGAGTAGGACTCATTGTAGGGTAAAGGCGTTGGTTTAAGGGTAGTGGGAAAACTTACTACGGTCGAAAGTACCGAATTGAGCTGCATGGGGATATTGGATCGGTTAATGGCTTCCACCGTAACGGTTACATCACCCCTTGGCGCCACAGACGCTTCGTTGGAAATAGCCTCGAGGAATAAACCAGCGCAGTCGGCAATGAGTTGTTTTAGGGCTTCCATTTTAATCCCCTTCCAATGGCTGTCGGGGAGTTTTTTTAATAAGGCATAGGCCTTTACCAAGTCTGGTACGTGCGCCGAGGGATCGTTAAAGTTGAAATGGGCTTCAATGGGGAGTAGGATATCGCCTATGGCCTTGCCACCTTCCAGCCGCGACCAGCTGGTATCGATGCCATCAAAAATATTTTTGGCATTGGGGGGCATGGTTCCTTTCAGCCATTCCAAATATTCGGTTTCCGTACCACGCGAACCGGTACTTCCAAAACCTTGCGATTTATGCATGCTTCTACTTAAAGACGCTATTTCGCCGTTGGAAAGGCCCAAGCTTGGGTAGTAATTACCTGTTTCCACCGCGACCATCTTGCTTTTATCGGCTTTTTCAAAATTCTCGCGACTGCCATAAAACCACCACGAGGTGTTGAAAAACAAACTTCTGGGCTGCCAAATTCCATACGATGAAGCGCTTTCGGGATATTTGGTGGCATCATTTACCAAATCGAATGCTGCAACACTCAAAAGGGCCGATGAGGTGTGATGCCCATGGGTGGTACCAGGCGATCGGTGGTCGAAGCGATTGATAATGATGTCCGGTTTGAATTTTCGTATGGTCCGAACAACGTCGCCCAAAACCGCTTCCTTGTTCCAAATACTGAGTGTTTCCTCTGGATCTTTGGAATAGCCAAAATCATTGGCGCGGGTAAAAAACTGTTGCCCTCCATCAATCCTTCGAGCGGCCAAAAGTTCCTGTGTTCTTATAACACCGAGAAGCTCCCTAATTTCGGGCCCCACCAAATTTTGCCCACCATCGCCCCGTGTGAGGGAAAGGTAAGCCGTGCGCGCATTTACATCGTTTGAAAAATAGGAAATGAGCCGGGTGTTTTCATCATCAGGATGGGCAGCGATGTAGAGGACCGACCCCAAAAAATTCAATTTTTGAAGGTTGTGATAAATTTCGGAGGCCGTTGGTTTTTGCGGCGATTGTCCCCACGAAATGGAAACGGTAAACACGAGTAAGAAGAGTTTCAGTAAATAGGCTTTCTGCATGATTGGTTTTTTTAGTTCATCAATCCAACGGATGTTCCGAAAGGTTTTTGTCTTCATCCTGTAAAAATTCGTCTACTTCATCGGGCTTCACAACACTAACACCTTTTTGAAGCATCAAGCTGTTGGGATACGTAATGAGTCGATCGTCCTGGGTTTTCAGCAATACGTGAAATGCTTTAATGTCTTCGATAGTACCCTGGTAGTCGTATTCTTTATCGTGGATAATAATGTAATCACCAATTTTGTAAGGAAAGGTGAAGAACATTACGACCCCACTCGTAATGTTGCTCAGAATGGACCATTGGGCAAAAAGTGCGATTCCAATTACGGCAAAGACCGAGGAAAGGACAACACCTACGTCACTGAAATCGACCCCCCAAACCAAAATAAGGCTTAAAAGAATCCCGAAAACAATGGCAAAATTGATGTACTTAACAATAAGACCGGTTCGGTGCTCTACTTTTTCCGATTTGTTGGCAAACCGTTTTACAATGGAGATGAGGATCCACCTTAGGATGAGGTGAACTACAATGATACTGGCCGATAGTATGACTTCAAATGCGTATTTTTCAAACATAGGTTATTGCACTAACAAAGAATCTCTCATAAATTCATAGCGTGTCCCATTTTCCTGCCAATAGGCCGATTTAATGGTCCTTAATTTGGTGGCAACCGATTTCAATCCATTGGGATGCGTCTCTTCCCAGCGTTCAATTTCATAAGGAAATTTGCTGTTAAAATACAGGGAAAGTTCTCGTTTCAGTTGGGGATAGGTTAAGGTATAAATTGAAATGGAATCGCCTTGCATTAATTTGGCAAAAGCATCAGTTAAAGCAGGTTTTTGATGGCTCATTCGGCAAAACTCAAACGAAGGGACGATTTTGATGTCTCCTGTCGGAAGGGCCTCAGGATGTATCCGTACGAGATTCCAAAGTTCATTTTCCAACCATGATTTGGGAAGACTGAACTGGTCGTCGGCTTCCCCTTCAAAATATGAATGGGAGGTAAGCTCAAATTCCTTTCTGTTGTTGAGTTGTAGGTACACATGGCCACACCATTCCTGCATGCTGTGGGAAATTTTCAAGGCATGTTGGTTTCGTTCTAAAGGGGTGTACACACTGGTCATCACCGAGTAGGGATAAATGCCCGTAATGTATTTTTTAACTTGGTTGAGTTTCAAAACCGGCAAGGTCGTTTCAGAAGCATTATTGGCCTTAACCTGCACTTCTGGAAGAAAATCCTCAGTGACAAAAATCGTTACGGCATGGCCTTTTCGCAATTCCCCATAGCGTTCTTGCTCCAGTTGGTAAGAAGTGATTTCGGCTTTGCCATCAAACCAGTAGTCCTTAAAATCGTTGGAGAGGGTTCTGGATGAAGGATCGTCGGAGTTGTAAGGACTGTCCGAGCTAGGGATCAAATTGTGTTCCGATTGCTTGCAGGAAATTAGGGAAATGCCAATGCCTAGGGCATAGGCTACAAATTTAGACGCAAGCTTCATGAAGTTGGTTTTCCGTAAAATTACGAAAAATCAGCGGTTCGCAAGTTCCATTAACGTTTTATAAACAAGCCGGGTGGGAAGTCCCATGACGTTGAAAAAACAACCTTCAATTTTTTCGATACCCACATAACCCAACCAATCCTGAATGCCGTAACTCCCTGCTTTATCAAAAGGCTTGTAGGTGTCTACATAGTACTCAATTTCATCTTGATTCAATTTCCTGAACCAAACTTTCGTACGGTCGTTTATGGTTTCCTGAAAATGTTTTGTGGTAAAACACACCGAGGTAAACACTTCGTGCATTTCGCCGCTAAGATCCTTGAGCATTCGGATGGCATGATTTCGATCTAATGGTTTTTCGAGGGGTCTACCGTCTTTCCAAACAATCGTGTCGCTCGTAATTAGGAGGTCGCTTGCTTTTAAATCCACAAATACCGAAGCCTTCAATTGGGCGAGGTAATCGGTTATTTCAGCACCCTTTAGGGAAGGAGGGTAAACTTCTTCAACCGTTCGGACTTCGATAGCGAATTCAAGATTCAATTCCCTGAAAAAATGCTGCCTACGAGGCGACCCAGAAGCTAGTATTATGTGGTATTTGTTTAATTTTTCCCGTAGCATGTTAGAGCAGTGTTTTGATGAAACCCAAGGAAGCCAATCCCAAGAGCATGATCAATTTCAATAGGTTCGACAACCTTGCAAAATGTTTGGTTTTTTTGGCGTTCCACGCTTGAAGGGTAAAAACCAGCAAAGTGCCTCCTAGCGCAAAAACCATATACATCAAAAGGAAAAGTACTCGGTATAATTCAAAATAAGCAAAAAACAAAACCCCAAACAAACCCAAAAGCCCCATGATAATTACGATTGCTTTGGTTCTGGATATGCCCAAAACTATAGGCAAGGTATTGCGCCCTCCATTTTTATCTCCGTTTACATCTTGAATGTCTTTCGTAATTTCACGCATCAAATTAAAATAAAACGCCGCAAGGGCATAGTAGAGAACTACTTTGGAAAGCCTTAAATAAAGGGTTTTATCTTGAAATTCCATGGCAGGGTAAAGATCAAATAGAATACCCATCAAAATACTGAAACCTACTAAAGACGAAATTACCATATTGCCAATAAACAGCATCGATTTTAGGAACGTAGCATACCAATACAAAAGAGCGGCCGAAAAAATAAACACCAGGGCCAATGCCGGTTTTCCCACCAAATTAGCGACTACAAATCCCAAACCTACTCCAAGTACCGTAAGCAGAATGTAGAGGTTGTAGGCTGCTTTTTCCGAAATGCGTTTGCCTACTAATACTTTTTTTGGTCTGTTGATCCAATCGATTTCCTGGTCGTAGATGTCGTTGATTACATTGCCACCCGCCGCTATACAGAGGGTTGCAATAACCATGATCGCAAACGATCCTGGTGTCAAGGCCAATGAAATTCCAAAAGGCTCGAATAGTCCATATTTTACAAGACCTTGGGCCAATAGCACCATCAAAAGGTTGAAGGGACGAAGTAATTTCAAATACAGAATCATGCAGGGAATGGCAAATAAATGGGTTACTAGCCTTCTTTGGCACTGGCATCTCCTCCTTGGTACCAATGCCCTTGAACTTTCAAAACCTGTTCGATAACATCCCGTACACAGCCCTTACCACCTTTCTTATGCGAAATGTACTTTGAAATGTTTTTGATTTCCGGGACAGCATCCTGAGGGCAGCAGGGCAAACCCACCATACGCATAGCGGTATAATCGGGAAGGTCATCGCCCATATAGAGCACATTTTCTGGTTTGATGTGGTGTTGCTCAAAGTAGTTTTGCAGCAGCGTTGTTTTATGATGCGCACCTAGAAACACGTCTTTTACCCCCAGGCCTTCCAAGCGTTTACGGACGCCCTCGTTTACGCCACCACTAATGATGCAAACCTTGAAACCTTTGTCGATGGCAGTTTTTAGGGCAAAACCATCCTTAATATTCATGTTTCTAAGCAACTCACCGTCGGTGTTGATAATGACGGTGCCATCAGTCAAGACGCCATCCACGTCTAGAATGAAAGTGGTAATGTGCTGTAGGTATTCTTTATAACTTTTTTCCAAGATAAACGTATTAATTAAATTTTTCCTGAATGGAATTGGACAACAAGGTATAGATTTCTTTTTGTTTAGGATCTTCCAGCAGCGTCAAATGCTTCTGAAGGGTCTGGGTATCATGCCTTCGTGCCGGACCAGTTTGTGCTTCGAACGGTGTAACGGATTTCAATTTTTCGGTGGTTTCCAAAATGAGGGGCATCAACAGTTGAAAATCCAATTGGTTTTCAGTTAAGTAATCATATGCCAGATGAAATAAGTGGTTACTGAAATTATTCACCCAAACCGCTGCCAGGTGCAATTTTTGGCGTTCTCCCGAGCTTAGGAACACTACTTTTTTGGAAATGGATTTTGCCAGTTTCTTTAAAAGTTTGGCATCCTGCGTGTTTTCGGCTTCGAGGCAAATGGGGATTTTGTTGAAATCCGATGCTACTTCCTGCGAAATGGTCTGCAGCGGATAAAAGACCCCACGGTGCTTTCTCCCAGCAATGGTATCCAAAGGCATGCTTCCTGAGGTATGGACCAAAAGGGTGCCGTTTTCGGGAAGCAACTTGGCCACCTCCTCGATGGCATTGTCCCTAACGGTAAGAAAGTAGGTATCGGCATGAAGCAATTGGGTGAAGTCGTTAATAAACTGGGTCTTCCCTTTAATTTTGGGCTCCACCGAACGTCCATACACCTGTAGTACTGTAACCTTCTTGCTTTTTTTGAAAGCCTTGTACAATTGCTGCCCCACGTTGCCATACCCGATAATACACACCTTGATCATGCGACTAAAATACAAAATGCGTCACGCATTTTTAGGATGAATTGATTAAAAATCGACCAAAGATTAATTCGTAGATTCTAATTACTTTAACAAACAATTCCCCTTTTGTTTCCTTATTTTTGCACAAATTTCCGCAATGCAGAAAAAAATTGCCTCCATCCTTTTTTCCACCCGACTTACTGCACTTCTCTTTTTGGTTTTTGCTGCTGCAATGGCCGTCGGGACTTTTATGGATCAAGGCTATGAAAAACCGCCCACTCCCTATGCCCGTGAAATGATTTTCAACGCTTGGTGGTTTGAGGCGATCCTGGTTTTTTTTGTCATCAATTTTGTGGGAAATATGTTCCGTTACCGATTGCTGCGAAAAGAAAAGTGGGCCACTTTGTTAGTGCACGTTTCATTCATTTTAATCATCATTGGAGCATTTGTTACACGTTACATAGGTTACGAAGGGGTGATGCACATTCGCGAGGGTGCTACCGAAAACTTTTTCCTTTCGGATGACGCGTACCTCACTACTTCCATTGATGGCGATTACCGGGTAAATGGCGTCCTGCAACGACGAACCATTCAGAAGAAATTGCGCCTGTCGGAGCGCTTGGATAACGATTTCGAAATCCATACCGACTACAATTTGCAACCGGTATCGATTCGTTTTAAAGAATTCATTGCCAATGCTAAAATGGATTTGGTGCCTTCGGATGATGGAGCGGTCTATTTTAAAATAGTCGAATCAGGCGATGGGCAACGCCACGACCACTGGCTAAAATTGGGGGAAATGGTGAACATCCACGGACTTGTTTTTTCGTTGAACAATCCTACTCCTGGTGTCATCAACATTCATGTTTCCGAAGACGGCAACTACACCATCGAATCTCCGTTTGAAGGCACCTTCCTTCGGATGGCCGATCAGTATCAGGGAAGTGTTGCTGCCGATAGCATCCAACTCCTGCAATTGCGCTCATTGTACCAGCTGGGCGGAATGGCTTTTGTATTTCCCGAACCTGTTGTAAAAGGAACCTATGGTTTGGTAAAAGCATCTTATCCAGAAACTACGGGTTCCGATGCCTTGGTGTTGGAGGTTAGCTCTGAAGGGGAAACCAAAACCGTCGAACTTTTAGGAGGAAAGGGACTCGATCCCAAACCAGTAACGGTAGAACTTTCTGGCCTCACCGTGGGATTGGCTTACGGGTCCAAGGTCTATGAATTGCCTTTTAGCATTACGTTAAACGACTTCATAGCCGAGAAACGACCCGGAACAGAAAAGGTCTATGCTGCTTTTAAGAGTAAAATTACGGTCAACAATTCGAATTCCGATTTTTTCGACTACGCTATTTACATGAATCACGTGCTCGACCATAAGGGCTATCGGTTTTTTCAAGCGTCTTTCGATCCCGATGAAAAAGGAACCGTGCTTTCGGTAAACCACGACCGGTGGGGTACTTGGATTACGTACATCGGCTATTTCTTGCTTTATATAGGTTTGATGGCCATTCTATTTGATAAAAACACCCGATTTGCATCGTTGAAGAAAATGCTGGATAAAGTAAAAAAGGACAAAGCGAAACTGGCAATGTTGGTTTTTTTGTTGGTTGGTTGGTCCGCGTATTCGCAGGCTGATCAACTCCAACTGCAAAAACAGCAGGCCGATTCCATTGTAAAGGCCAATGTGGTAAGCGAGCCCCATGCTGACCAATTTGGGCATTTGATCATTCAAGACAATGGTCGCATGAAACCCATCAATACCTTTGCCAGCGAACTCTTGCGGAAAGTAAGTGGAAAAGATCATTACGAAGGTATGGATGCCGATCAAGTTTTTCTTTCCATGATTGAATACCCAAATTACTGGTACGGTATTCCCATCATCAAATTGGATTGGCGGAATGACAGCATCAAGCAAATTTTGAAGGTTCCCAAGGAAACGCGGATGATTTCCCTAATCGATCTCTTTGACGAACGTGGAAATAACAAACTTGGCCCCTATCTTGAAAAGGCTAGTGAAAAGGTACATCCCAACCAGTTTGAAAAAGACTTCATCAAATTGTATGAAAAAAGCTATTTGCTGAATGAAGCTTTGGGAGGGGGCATTTTAAAAATCTTCCCCATTCCAGGAAACGACAACAACACTTGGGTATCCTATCCAGAGCTGGAAGCAGGGCATTTCAAAGGGATGGACTCGCTCTATGCCAAAAACATTTTGCCCCTCTATTTCGATAGCCTGCGCAACGCACGCCAATCTGGCGATTATAGCAGCGCTGAAAATTTCTTGGCGAGTATTGTGGGTTTTCAGAAAAAATATGGGAGCACCGTCCTGCCTTCCAATCGTAAAATAAAGGCTGAAGTACTGTACAATAAAATAAACCTCTTCAACAGACTGTATCACTACTATGCCATGTTTGGAGTCTTCATGCTTGTTTTTATCATCGTACAAATTTTCAAGGATTACCGGTTTCTTCGATACCTAATCCTAGCATGTAAAATAGCCATTTGGCTGTTGTTTTTGCTCATGACTGCCGGATTGGTATTTCGATGGTACATCAGTGGCCACGCTCCTTGGAGCGATGCTTATGAAAGTGTGGTATATGTGAGTTGGGCGACCATGTTCTTTGGATTGGCCTTCGGAAGAAAAAGTGACCTTACCATAGCCGCAACTGCATTCGTGGCTTCCATCTTGCTTTGGGTAGCACACTTAAGTTGGGTAGACCCAGGAATAGGTAATTTGCAGCCTGTACTGGACAGCTATTGGCTCATGATCCATGTAGCGGTAATTGTAGCCAGTTATGGGCCTTTCACTCTGGGGTTGATTTTAGGAACCGTTGCCTTGGTGCTGATGCTGTTAACAACGCACAAGAATAAACCCCGGATGGAATTGAATTTGAAGGAAATTACCATCATCACAGAGCTTTCCCTCACCGTAGGTCTGGTTATGCTGACCATTGGAAATTTTTTGGGAGGCCAATGGGCCAATGAAAGCTGGGGGCGTTATTGGGGTTGGGACCCAAAAGAAACCTGGGCCCTCATCAGTATCATGGTCTATGCTTTTGTAGTTCACGCACGGTTAGTTCCAGGTCTGCGTGGCCGTTGGACCTTCAGTGTATTGTCGATATTTGCCTACTCCAGTATTATGATGACCTATTTTGGAGTTAACTTTTACTTATCGGGATTGCATTCCTATGCAAGCGGGGATGTGCCGGTTACTCCCAACTTCGTCTATTACCTGCTCCTCCTTTTTACCGTATTGGCAGCTGCTGCCTACATTCCCTATAAAAAGTATTACAAAAAAAAGGGGTGAATCTATATTCACCCCAATTAACCTAAATTCATTAACGAAAAAAAACTTTAATTGTAGATATAATCCGGTTGTTGATCTACCATGCGATAATCCTGCTGGATTTGCTCACTAATTTCCAGCTTGTCATATAACTCTTTTGTAAGCTCTTCCACATCATTTTCAGAAACCTTTAGCTTACGGGCAATTTTTGCATTGTCCTTTCCTTCGGAAATGTACTGAAGCAGTTTTATTTCCAGTCCATCCAAATCATAATGCATGATCAAGTTTTCCAAGTACACATCTTCTACCAATTTTTCGGTTTTTTGACGTGTGCTCAACACTTCCTGACGTTTCAGAAAAATGCGCATTTCAGCTTGTCGAAGCGCATGTTCTTCCTTAATGGCTTGCATGCGATACATAATGGCATAGGTTAGGATCAGCATTTCAGCAATTGCAGCCGCTTTGATATGAGTGGTTTGTGTAGCTAAAAACTCGATGCCCAAAGGATTCAATACAAAGAAATCGATGGAAAACAATAATGGGATAAAGGATCCGATGACATAAAACTTTGCGTAGTTTTTCTTACTGAACAAAGTAATCCCCGTAAAAAAGTAACCCACCAGCACTGCAAAGAGCGAAGTATTCGCTAAATGGGCAAACACATCGTTTTGGGTAATCCAATTGAAGACGGTCGCAATTCCGGCAAAACTCATCAACGCAACAACCAGCCATTTTATTTTTGGAGCAAACTCCTCAAGGTTCAAAAAGCGATTGGCAAAAAAGGCTTGCATCAGTACAGTAACAAAAAGCAATGAAACCTGAACCGAAAGGATGTGCGTAAGCTCAAAATTCATAAGGGTAAAAAGTCCGTCACTGAAGAAAAACAAAAGAGAGGCTGCAGCCAAACTTAGTGCAAAGAGTAAATACGGCTTTTCATCAAAGAGAAAAAAGCAGGCTAGGTTTAATAACACCAGCATGATGGTAAAACCATAAAACATTCCCTGCCGAAAAAGGGTAGAGCTGTCGGTAGAAGCTTTTTCCCGAATGGTCGAAGCATCTTCATAATTTAACAAAAACGTGCTTGTACTGCCTCCGTTATTTTTGTAGGAAAATTCTGAACCATTGTAAAAATGGTCAAAAAACAAAAAATTGTTGTCAAAGTAAAATGTTCCATCTACGGGGGTCATGTACAGGGAAGGATTCATCATGGAGTTCGGGCCATTGAATTCTACTCCAGTTTGTTCGGAAAGTATTGATTTTTCAATACTTTTCAGCGCAACTCCCTTGGTATTTATCTCGACCATATAGGTCTTTTTTTTGGCCTGTACCGAGGTACAAAGAGTGAGTGCGAGAAATAATAAAACTAGCCTCATACATAGTAGGTTTAACAAATTTGGGTAGACCAATATACATAAAAATTACATTTAATCTATTTTTTTTGCATTTTAACGATATTATTCAAATAAAAAAAGCGGCCGATGGCCGCTTTTTTTGCATTCGCAAATAGGGGTTATAGATCCCCCACCATATCTTCGGGTCGCACCCAGGCGTCAAATTCTTCGGCCGTTAGGTATCCAAGATTGACGGCTTCCTCTTTCAAGGTGGTCCCATTTTTATGGGCTGTATTGGCTATTTCAGCAGCTTTGTAATACCCAATTTTTGTGTTAAGGGCCGTTACGAGCATCAGGGAATTGTGGAGCAATTTTTCAATTACCGGATAATTGGGCTCAATGCCCGTTGCACAATGAATGTCGAAGCTTACACAGGCATCGCCCAACAATTCAGCCGATTGCAATACATTGGCTGCCATGACAGGCTTAAAGACGTTCAGTTCGTAGTGTCCCTGCATGCCCCCAACACTCAAAGCAACGTCGTTGCCTATTACTTGGGCACAAACCATTGTTAAGGCTTCGCATTGTGTAGGATTTACCTTTCCGGGCATGATGGAGGAACCGGGCTCATTGGCAGGAATCAGAATTTCTCCAATACCGCTTCGGGGACCGCTGGCCAACATGCGGATGTCGTTTGCAATTTTATTAAGGGAAACGGCCAGTTGTTTTAAGGCCCCGTGCGATTCTACCAAAGCATCGTGTGCTGCCAAAGCTTCAAATTTATTTTTGGCCGATACAAAAGGATGACCGGTAAATTGGGCAATGTACTCGGCTACTTTTTTCGAATAGCCATCCGGGGTATTGATGCCGGTACCTACTGCCGTTCCGCCCAACGCCAGTTCACTAAGATGTGGCAATGTATTTTTTAACGCTTTTAATCCGTGTTCAAGTTGGGAGGCATATCCGCTAAATTCTTGCCCCAAGGTTAGGGGAGTGGCGTCCATAAGGTGAGTCCGCCCAATTTTGACTACTTTTTTAAAATCTTCCGCTTTTTGCTGCAAAGTCTGGAATAACTGTGTTACTCCTGGCAAAGTTACTTCCACAATTTTTTTATAGGCTGCAATGTGCATTCCGGTAGGGAAGGTATCGTTGGACGATTGCGACTTGTTGACATCGTCATTGGGCTGCAGGGTTTTTTCACCTTCCCCAATGGTTTTGCCCGCCAATTGGTGTGCACGATTGGCAATGACCTCGTTTACGTTCATGTTGCTTTGGGTACCACTTCCCGTTTGCCAGATAACCAAGGGGAATTGGCCATCATGCTTCCCTTCCAGGATTTCATCACAGACAGTGGCAATCAAATCGCGCTTCTCTTTGCTCAAAACACCCAAATCGTGGTTGGTATATGCGGCAGCTTTTTTGAGATAGGCAAATCCGTAAATAATTTCCAACGGCATGGAAGCGGGTTGACCAATTTTGAAATTGTTGCGGGAACGTTCAGTCTGTGCACCCCATAGCACATGGGCAGGCACTTGTACTTCACCCATGGTGTCTTTTTCGATTCGGTAATCCATAGCGGAATATTTTAGACTACAAAGGTACGGGTTATCCCCTAAAATTGGAAGACCAACCTCTTGAAGTTTACCAAGGAAACCTGTTAATTCCTTTGTGGAAAACTAGGAGGATGCAGTAGCTTTTTTCAATTTTTCCTACTATATTTGCACAACCAAAGTATGTATTATGTTTGAGTTTGATCAATACCTCGGATTTTTAGCATTTTTAACCATCCTCACCATTGGTTTCTGGTTGATGATTTTCTTGGTAAGTTTTATTCCGTATTGGATTACAGGTGCCTTGATCGAAAATATGAAATTGAAACGGGAAGCCCGTAAAAAAGAATTGGAAGGATAATTCATCCGTAACATCCCAAATACGATGAAAACCCGGTCTGTCCGGGTTTTTCTATTTAGGGCCTCAGGTCAAATTCAAATAAGGCATTGAAGATGTCATAGAATTCGGCTTCTTGAGGTTCGCTATCCAAGGAAACATTGGCAAACAGGATGCGCCCCACTCCCGTTTTCGGCTCAAAATACATGAGGGTTGAGGTTCCAAAATCATTTCCGGCATGCCCAATACAGCAGGGAACGGAAAGATCCCAGCAAAGGGCATCGGGAAAGGAATCCGTATCCAAGTTGGACTGCAGCATGGTCGCATACGCGCTTGGTTGCAGTAACGTTCCGTTTCCTTGATAACCTTTCATGATTTCCTGAAGGAACTTCGTCAAATCAGAAACCGTACTGTAAATGCCACCGTCTGGAGCGGTAATAAGGGTATATCCTGGAAATGGCATTAAATCTTCTTTATAGTACCGAGTAATGTCTCCACTTGCAACGGCAGGGCGCTTCCATGTAGTTCGTCCCATTTGAAGCGGTATAAAAACTTCCTTTTCAACGTATGCTTCATACGGCATTGCTTGGACATTGGCTATAATTTGTGCCAAGAGGCTTGCCCCCAGGTTGCTGTAGGCATAATAGGCCCCGGGCTCGTAGGGGTAAAAATTGGCTTCATGGTACCAAGGTCCTTGTTTCCAAAGGATATTTTTCAGAAAAGCATCCATCGGCAACTCTACGTTGTCGTTATAGCGCGCAATAAGGTCGTGCCAAGCGGGATCAAAATCTTCTTTTTTCAACGGGGTTTCAAAAAGATAGCTACGGTTGTACTCCAACGAATCGTTGATGCTCGAGGTATGCATGGCCAATTGCCGTACAGTGATGGGCATATCGGGGTGGTAGGGATTCTTCACTTCAAAAGAAAGGTAGGTGTTGATGGGGGCATCCAAATCGATTTTACCTTCCCCCACACTTTTCATAAGGCTCACGCCAATAAATGTTTTTGAAATCGATGCTAACATTTGCTTGGTATTGGGGGTGTACTGCCTTTTAACGTCCAAATCAGCAAAGCCAAATCCTTTTTCAAAAAGTACCGTATCTTTTGTAAAAACGGCAACGGCAAATCCGGGGATGTGTTTCTCTTGATAAAGGTTTTGAAGGGTTTCGTCCAACAAATCACTGGAGGAAACAACTTGAACCGCATCATGGGTTGAAGGGTTCTTGCAGGAAAAGAGGCAGGAAACTACCACGAAACAACCAATGGTGAATGAAGGATGGCGCATAACGGATTAATTTGTTGAAAGGGGTAACATTTCCTGATAAAGATACGGTTTTTACATTTGCAAGGATCGTAAAGCCATCCCGTGCTATGCTTCCTTTTGTTTGACCAAGGAAGTATAAATACCCATGGCCAGGGAAAGGGCAATAAACAACAAAGAGAACCACTCAGGAATGTCCGTCCATGATGCCGTAATCAACTTGATGGATACAAAAATGAGGATCGAGAACACACTGTACTTCAAATAGCGGAAACGTTCCAGCATGTTTGCCAAGAAAAAATACAACGAACGCAATCCCATGATGGCAAAGATATTGGAACTAAATACAACGAAAGGGTCGGTGGTAACGGCAAAAATGGCAGGAATACTGTCCAAGGCAAAAAGCAGGTCGGTAAACTCGATGGTCAAAAGAGCGCCGAATAATGCCGTAAAGACCAGCTTGCCATTTACCCGCGTTGTCAATTTTCCACCATCCATGGCCTTGCTGAACCGAAATAATTTTGCCAGTCCCTTGGGCTCATGGGGTGCTTCGTGCTGGGCCTCCTTTTTTAACATTCGAAACGCGGTAAACAACAGAAAAAGCCCAAATACGATACTCATTTGGTGAAATTTGTTGATAAGGGCAATCCCCAACCCAATCAAGAGTCCCCTAAAAACCAGGGCCCCCAAAATTCCAAGAAATAGCAACTTGTGCTGATAGCGACTGGGCACTTTAAAGCTCGTAAAAATAACGGCAATCACAAAAAGGTTGTCCACGCTTAGGCTTAATTCAATAAAATACCCAGATAGGTAATCGATCCAGGCTTTTGTAGGGGTTGTGGTTACGTTACCCAAAACCATCCCTTTTTGGTACAGCCAGTAAACTATTCCTGAAAAGAGCAAAGCATTTAGTACGAAGAATACGGTTTCAAAAAAGGCCTTGCGACTAGTGGGTGCCGCTCCTTTTTTATGAAGCACAAAATAGTCCAATGCCAATAACAGCAAGACGTAGCCAATCAGGATAACCCATGGCAAATAACTGGAATCCATAAGGACTAAGGTAGCAAATTATCCTTCAAATCCTTCGCCGTCAAAGTCACCACCTTCTCCATCACCACGGCGATTGCGTTGCCGCTCTTTTTTCTGGTTGAAACGGTAGGTGAAGGAAAGATTGAACGACCGTTCCCGCCACTGGAACTCGCTATCGCTTATAAAATTATCGGTAGTGGTAAGCGATTGCCGTTTCCTCGAATTGAACAAATCGCGCACATTGAACCCTAAGGTTGCATTGTCGCCAATAATATCCTTGCTGAAGGCTAAATCCACTGAAAGGATTCCCTGCGATTCTGTTTGGGCATTGCTGTAAGGCCCCCTGTAGAACACATTGGTTTGCCAATCGATTTTGGCAGGTAAGGTAATTTTGGCACTGCCCCGGGAAAACCAACTGGTACTTTCCGTACCATAATCCACGCCGTTAAAGGTGCCATCGGTGTTGAAACGGAAGAAATTAAAACTGCCATTCAGGCGTAGCCATTTCGCAGGGTTGAAGAGCAACCCCAATTCAAACCCAACCCGCTGGTTGGTAGATAGGTTAATGGGGATGGTCCTAATAATGGGAATGCCATTGGGCGTCAATTCGCCTGTATCCTCTTGGATTCTTTCAAAGGCATCGGTCTCGTACTGATAGTAGACTGAAGTGGTCAATGTCAGTTTTTTCCAGCGTTTCAAATAGCCCAGGTCAAAAGCACTGGCATAGGCTGGGTTTAGATCGGGATTTCCCTGAAACACATTGGCTTCACTGGACCGCGAAGGAAAAGGGTTGATGAACCAGCTTCGAGGCCTATTGATTCTTCGGTTGTAGCCCAGCGTAATGTTTTCCTGTTCATTAAGCTCGTACACCAAATTCACGGTTGGGAAAAGCCCCAAAAAGTTTTTGTCGAAATTGATGTTCAAGTCGTCGTTGTTGGAACTGCTTACATCCGTAGCAGTCACCTCCCCTTTAAGTTGGGTGTTTTCCATGCGCAAGCCCAACAAGAAAGAAAACTTCCCGAATTTATTGCCATACTGACTGTAGACGGCCATGATGTTTTCGTTGTAATCAAATACATTGGACAAGCTGTCGTTGCGCACAAAAGCACCTTCGGGTACTAACTGTTCCTGAAGCAGGTACTCGGTTACCGTATTTTGGAAACTTCCCCGGAAACCTGCTTCAAATTGCGCATTTTCCCCAATGGGCAGTACGTAATCTGCCTGTGCCAAGTATTCCGTTTGGTCCTCTACCTGGGTAATGCGTTCGGATGGCAATAGTTCGGAATTGGGAAAAGTATTGTATTCCTCAATAAGGGATTTTTGGGTTTCCGAGCCTTTCTCCCATTGAAAATCGGCGGTGAGCTTATGCCCATGCGTATTGAAATCATTTACATAATTCAACGAAACCTGATAATTTTCATCATCTTCGGTTTGGTTCTCGTTTCGGTTCCTGGAAACTGCCAAGAAATCCGAAGCGTCAAATTCCCTAGTGAGGTTGGTGGTAAGGTCGTCGTCCTTGCTATTTCGATAAAATCCGGTAGCTGTAAGAGAGGAATTGTCCGTAAGGAAATACTCCATGCCCAAATTGGTATTGAATCCTTTTCGTTCCCGGTCATACTCCCGCTTTTCAATTACCAAGGGGTTGTCCACAAAATCCCCTAAATAGGTATTGCGGAAATCGGCATGTCCAGGCGATTCATTGTATTGTATGCCCGTTGTATTAAAAATATTGAACTTATCCGTGCGCAAGTTAAGATTGGTAGTGGCACTACTTCCCAGGGGGTAGCTAAAATTGGTTTGGAGCGACCCATTTACCCCAAGGGTCTTTTCTTTTTTGAGGATGATATTTAGAATTCCAGCGGTTCCTTCAGCATCATATCGCGCGGAAGGGGAGGTAATCACTTCCACACGATCAATGACTTCAGCGGGTAACTGCCGCAAAGCATCTGTATTGCCAAATCCGGCAATGGCAGAGGGTTTTCCATTAATAAGGATGCGCACGTTTTCGTTGCCGCGAAGGGCAATGGTCCCATCCACATCCACGGTTACTGAGGGAACGTTGTTAAGGGCATCGCTTACCGTAGCGCCGCTGGTAGTGAGGTCCTTACCAATGTTGTAGATTTTTTTGTCCAGACGTACCTGAACTTCGGTAGTCTCGGCACGTACTACCACTTCGCCCAGACTTTCCGAATCCAGATGCAGCGCCACGGTGGGCAACTGGGTATCTTTAAACAACCGCTGGTTGGTAAGCCGTTCGGTTTTATAGGAAATAAATTCGAATTGTACGGTGTATTGCCCACGATCTACCTGTATTTGATAGGTGCCATCGGTTTTGGTGATGCCTCCGGCTACAATCTTTCCATCGGATGCCAAAAAGGCGACTGTGGCGTATTCCAGGGGCAGGTTGGAACCTTCTTCCACCACTTTTCCACTAATGGTTATCTTTGATTCTGAGGCATTGACGTTTCGGTTTTGTTGTCCCCAGAAAATACCCGAAAACAAGAGCAGGAAGGCAAATAGTAGGTTACGCATGGTTTTTTTAGTATACGACTACGAAAATAACCTTCGGTTTAGGGAAGCTGTGTCAAAGTTCTGTTAATATTTCAAAGAATTTCCCCAGGGCATTGAATAGGAATTCCACAGCCAAACTTACGAATATACCTGCGCTAAGATGGCAAGGGTTTCGGGAAGCGATTTAAACACTTCGAAGGTCTTCCCTTGGGTGCGTTGTGCTCCCATCGCATTTCCAAATTGGGCCGCTTTTATAAAATCGTTTGGCGCTTTCAACAAACTGAAGGCAATCCCCCCAGCAAAGGAATCGCCACAACCTGTGGTATCGACCACATGACTTACGGGCACCGAAGGTACCAGTTCTTGATGCAGGACATCATTTTTTAGGGTGTACACCATCACCCCGCGCGAATCCAAGGTAACGTACAAAGAACGAAGGCCTTGCTTCAAACAGTATTCAGCAAAGAGCGGGAGTTGTTCCGGATCGATTTCATCATTGTTTTTGAGGTCCTCGAGGGAATACTCCTTCTGAAACCAGCTGCAGTTGGCTTCTTCCAAATTCATTTTCAATACATCGATGTAGGGGAGCCATAGGTCCCGGTCTACCCAGAATTTAGTCACCCGTTCGCCACGCACCGTAAGGGCCGTAGTAGGACCGTGGGCATCAAATACGATGGAAGCGTTACTGTGTTTTTTGATGTAAATAAGGGTTTCAAGTGGTACTTCAAAATCGGTTACGGGAACGCAAACGAACACTTCACAATCCAAAAGCGGGGCAACATCTTCGGGCATGATGGGCTTCATAAAGGCCGTCTGGGTCTCTACCCGCTTGTTTTGGTCCAAGAAGCGCAACTGGATCACATCCCCTTGGTCGGCTTCCGACGATATGTAATCGGTATGGATGTTGGGATAGGGACCAAATAACTCCTTAATGGCCGCCTCGTCCTGCTTTCGGATATGGGTTACAGGATAGATGTCGCCGTCGGTTCCCAACAAATTGGAAATGGCAATGGCTGTATGGGTTGCACAACCGTATTTTTGGATTACTTCGTTATTGTGGGTAATGATATAGTCTCTAGGGATGGGGCCCAATACGGCTACTTTGAGTTTTTTCATCTTGGTCGTTTCGTTCTCGGTGAATCGTTCAAGAAAACTACAAAAATTGTAAGAAATATTCGCAATAAATGCCCTTTAAAAATGACGGATCCCCAAAAGTCCCGCTGTTTTTTTACAATTTTACAAAGAGATGCCCATGGCATGCAACGCTTGCTGCAACTGTGCTGCATCCTTGAAATGGATCCCCCGAATGCCCAAGGCTTCGGCACCCTCGATGTTTTTAAGGCTGTCGTCAATAAAAAGAGCTTCGTGTGGCGCAATTTGATAGCGATCCAGCATTAACTCATAGATTTCACGGTGGGGTTTCCGTAGGCCTTCTTCGCCACTCACCAAAATGCCTTCAAACCATTGCAGCCAAGGAAAGCGCTGTCGTGCAATGGGAAAGGTTTCCCCACTCCAGTTAGTCAGTGCATACACCCGGTAGGCGTTATGGTCTACCAAGGCTTTGAGGATGGCCACGGTATCATCGTGGGCATGACCCAACATCTCGTGCCAGCGCCCATAATACATGCGAATCAGTGCTTCATATTCTGGAAAGAGGGCTATGCGTTCTTCCGTGGCCTTGGCAAGGGGATAGCCGGCATCTTGGTTGAGGTTCCAGTCCCAAGCGCAGATTTCGTTGAGGAACCAATCCATTTTTTCACGGTTGCCCCGAAATTCTTTCAAGAATACGTATTCGGGGCTCCAGTCGATGAGTACCCCGCCCAAGTCGAAAATAATGGTATTGATCTGCGCCATAGTTGCTTTTGGGTAAAGATACAAAAAGCCAATACGGCCTTTGATGCCATAGATAAAAACTTCAACTAAAGTCCTAGCATAAGCAAATGCTTCACCTTATGGTACTGCAAGGCCGTTTGAATACAGGGCTTAAGCACTTCTTTTGGTAGCGGTGCGTCTAAGGGTAATAAGATGGCGCGCGAGCCTTCAAAATTCAATTCCTTTGGGAAGAGGATTCGAAAGGTGGGAATGAGTTTGCTGGTACATTGAAAGTACATACCACATTGGTGTGGCTTCTTCGGTTTCCAATCGATTCGCAGCGTACTCCCAATCGTGGTCTTGTAACTGGGTTCGCCCCATGCTAGGGTTTCTTCCAAAGAGGAAATGTTATGCATCTCCTCAGCTACTGAGAGGATAAGTGTTCGTAGCTGTGCTAGCTTTTTCTTGGCCTTTTCGGGATACCGTTCAAACACGGCCGAAACTTCTGGGTGAGAAAGTAGTTGCAATGAGCTCATTAAATAAAGGAATTAGCGTTCCTGATAGCCTTTGCCCTCAAAAATCTTTTGGGTGTATTTCTCAATCCGATCCGTTCTGGTTTTGGATTGCTTGGCTTGCGCGAAGAACAACAAATAGCCACGCTGTCTCCCGGGGGTCAATGCTTCAAAGGCGTCCTTGAAATTAGGGTCTTCCTCGAATTTGGCCAACAGTTCTTCCGGCACATCAAACTCCGAGGTTTTCTTCAGGTCCACTTGCAACCCAGCTTTCTCCACTTCCACAGCTTCCATGACGTAAGCCTTGATGGTAGCTTCCAGTTTTTGGATTTGTTTTACGGACGTAAAGCGCAGTTGTCGGGCCGATTGCACGTTTTGGGTCTGTTGCACCAAAATTCCCTCAGGATCCTGCAATAAGGCCCCTTTGTGGAACAGCAAGGCACAGTACTCATTAAATCCATGCATCAATACCACGTTTTTGTTTCGGTAGGTATAACACGGCACACCCCATTTCAGTGCCTCTGTGAGTCCGCAATCCAAAACCATTTTCTGCAGGAGTCGGTAGCACGCTTGCCAAGGAGAGGGTTTTTCGAAAAAGAAAGTAGTCTTAGGGTTCATGGGATTATCGTTAGTTTCCGGCAAAGGGTGTACCCAGGAGGCCTACGGCCAATTCAGCCCAAATCAGTGCAAACACGAACAGCAATCCTAGGATCAGGATCCAACGGTGTGTGCTTTTATGCACTTTCCGCAGTACCCATTCCAAGGCCAATCCCAGGAGTAGTAAGAGGGCTCCCAGCAACAAAAAATCGGCTAGGGACCAGTGCACTTCATCGGTAAATTGCATGGCCACCAAGGGAATCAAAAGAAGTACCGGGATGGCAACTAGGATGTACGTGAGTCGTTTGGAAAAAACCATGGAGGCTACATTAAAAAGGATTCCCCAAGATACCATAAAAATCAATGGAAATCAAACGCCAGTTCCGCATACCTTCTCGAATTAATCCATGGAAAAAAAGTCAATACACATTTTAATTGCGATTGTATCATTCCTTCCGATCCCTCACCACCATAGTTTTCGAGAGGTAGTCGTGCAGACCGTTTTTAACAAAGAGGTAGGAAAGTCGGTCGAAAGGCAGCAACCGGCTTAGGGTTCGCACCAAGATGGTACCGTTAGACGGTTGGGTTCCATCCATTTGCACCACCTTGGTTTTGGTCATGAACTTTCCCACTGTGCGTTGGAATTTCGTTTCCATAACGTAGTAATACCCAATAAACGCTGCAAACACTAGTACATAACCCAGCAACAATTGCATCGGGTTGTTGGCACTCAGCGGAAAGGTGAACAAGGCCGCGAGGGTCAACCAAATAATGGTGTCGATTACGAAATTGAGTAGACGCAGTCCAGAGCCTGCGACATCGGAATGTACCGTAGCAACACGTTCTTTTTGCACTGTGGCCTGTTGTGTTAGGGCCTCGAAGTTGGATGTGTCAATGTTCCGTTTTTGGATTTCCGCTTCGGCGGCTTCTAGGGCTTCGGGCTGGTATTTTTCCCGTTCGGCCGTCACGATCTTGATAAGGGCCTCGTTGGAGCGTTCCGACATGACACGTTCAAATGGGTTTTCCATAGATGCAATTAGGTGGGCAATCGATTTTGCTGTAATAATATTCAAATTACAGGCAATAACCAATTTTATGAGTAAAAATGAAGTATTACGGGATCGTTACTTTTCAATTAACAATAAACAATTATTGTCATTCTGGACGTAGTGCAAGATCGAGGATTGCACAGGACTATTAGCCTACGCGGCATGTTGACACCTTCGCTAAGCCACCAAGAAGTACACCACTACAACGGTAAGGAGAAGTGCTAACAGGAAAAGGTATAGGGTTTTCAGTCGTTTTTTGCGGGCCTTTAGGCGAATCTCCGCTTTCACCCGTTTCAGTTGCTGGGCATCAATGACTTTGTGCTCTAGAGTATCGTCCAAAGGATCGAGGGTTTGCAGCCGATGGTATTTTAAGCGACGTTCACGTCGCTCCATGGTCTTCCGCCGCAACTCGTTGAAACGTTGGTTGTGGGCACTCAAGCGGCCGTACGATCCATCTATAGGCATAGTGAAAGGGGATTGTTTCAAAGTATAGGTCGCAAGGGGCAGGGAAGTGTTACGTTTATTGAACTAATTGGCAATACCCTCAATAAAATCCTTTCCCAAGCGTAAAACAAAACAATAGAAAGGCAAGCCCTACCAAACCATAAACCACCCAATGACTTCTTAGGGTGGTGGGAGGCGTTTTTGGTTCCATGCGTCTTACGACGAGTAATATAGGCAATGATGCTGCCATTTCCAACAATCCCTCCACTGCGGCACCAAAAGGATTTGTAGTGTAAAAGAGTCCGGCCGCGATTGCAGCCATAATCCCAAAAAAGTAAGCTTGGTAGGTACTTTGTTTTATAGGTAACCCTGGAATTTGGAATCGCAGCCTTAAAAATCGGTTGGCCACCAATTTGATGGACATAAAGTAGGCCAATACGCCAACAAGCCATAGCAGTGGCTTGCCCAAACTTCCTACTTGCAGGGAAGCCATGGCATAAGACCAGTCGCCTTCCTTACTGAAACCGGACTGCACGAGGGTACCGGAAAACCAGAACAGATTGTAGGCCATTAAGGTAATAAGGAAAAACTGGGTTTTAGCGGACTTTAGGGTCCTGTAGCCTAGCAAAACAAAAAGCAGGAGCCCAAGCAACAAATTTGAAAGAGGGCCGCAAATGCTGATAAGGATATTGACGGGATTGCTTTTAAAATAAACGGAGGTCAACAGCGTAATGTCAAAACCTGCAAGCAGGGCAGCCCCACCATGCCCAATAACTTCGTGAACAATGTCCGCGCCCATGTAGGAAGCTATCCCTACACTGGCTGAAATCATAAAGGAGTTAAGTAAAGGCTTCATGGCAATCAAAATTACAGGATTCCATTTTTTGTCGGATTTAATAAAGTCACAACTTTTCTGCTACCAAAATACGCTGTTTGGGAAAATTGTTCTGGTGCATAGTTTATTTTTTCAGAAGGTGTTATCTAGTTGCTTCTGGCCATTTATCGCTCCATTCATCAGGAAAGGCAGGATGATTTCTTTGTGATTTACTAATAAGTTCATAGATGAATTGATAGGTGGTTCCATTTGTGGTCTTGACCCTTATTAGATTTTCACCACGAATCTTTACAATACTATCTCCAACCGATATATTCTCAGTTGCCACATAATTTGGAGAAATGTTCCAAAATTTCCCATTTTGATCTTTGATCTCAAGAAAAGTAGGTTTAACTCCTTTCCTTACGGAATATTTTCTTGTTACAACTCCAACGTACTCATGATTTATGTTTTCAACAATTCGGACTATTTCCAACCTGCGCCCGTCTGCAATAATAATATTTATAAAGACCAACCAAGCAAGGAGGAAAATCGGTCCTATTAAAAAAAAAGTAGCAATAGGATTTTTAAATATTCTGAATTTCATAAATGTTGCACAACGATATTGATTATCCTGGGCGGTCACTTCGGCAGCAATGGTCAAACCCTGAGCCTAGCCTGCCCCGAGCCTGACGAGGGGTCGAAGGGTAGGCCGCCACCGTGGTTTTGTCGGAGTGTTTTATGGTTTGTTTAAAGTTACTATTTTTCTTTTACCAAAATACGCAGCTTGGGGATAGGCGTTGTTGTGCGTAGTGTTGTTTATTCATCAGCTGTTAGTTCCAATAAATATGATTTATTTGGATTAGTCAAAATATAATGCTCTACTAAAACTCCAAATTCTCCGTGTACATCAATTCCATTTGTGTAGATATAGGAGTTAATAAAAAATATATTATCAATATTTAGCCTCTCAATGATATGATTTGCTAACTCAAAAGGATTCTTAAAGTTTTCACTTGACTGAAAATTTTTTAACCACTTGCTAAATGAAGTTTGAAATATGTTTTTGTCTATTATTTGAACATATAAGTCTAAATCAGTAAAGATTGGTTTTAGGACTTTAATAGATTCGTCAACGTTTGTTTCATCAATTTTACCTTTTAATTGCTCTATAAAGAAATGAAATTCTAAGCCATCACTTTTTAAATTCTCTTGTGTGGTTAGAATTTCTAAATGATTATTTATCTCAGCAATTACATTCATCTACATTATGCACAACGGTCCGGGCTATCCCCAGGCGGCGACTGGGCGGCTGATTCGGCAGTACTTGCGTAGCAAGTGGCAGCTGCAAAGCAGCGTGAGAATCAGCGTAGCGTGGGGCCGCCATCGTGGTTTTGTCGGAGTGTTTTTAATGTTTGTTTAAAGTTACCATTTTTCTTTTACCAAAAAACGGCGTTTTGGGATAGCCGTTGTTATGTGCTGGCATTTTTTCGAATTTTATTTATAATTTCCGAAATTTGTTCAGGATATTTTCCTTCAAAGTATTCAAAAATTAAAGGGTTTCCAGTAAAGAAATGACTTGTATAAGTTATCCAAGTTTCTATTGAAATTAACCCATTCATTTTGAATATCTTGAAAGTTTTGGCTTTTAAATGTTTTTCTATTTTCTCGTTAAAATTTAAATCCGACTCTCTTCTTTGAAAGTATTCATACTTTTGGTACAAGTGTATAGCTCCATCAAAATGTCTAAAATGGTTTTTATTTATAACATATTCTGCGTGTACGTATCTAACTGGATGAAATTCTTCTCCGTCGATTTTAACAGTTACATTTTCAATATTAATCTCTTCAGCGTGGAACGTTTTTATTCCATCTTTTTCTGACCATTTGATGTCAAGTGAATATACATCTTTGAATAAAAACGAAGTTGAAAAATCTTCTAAATCCATTGGTGGTTTTAATTTAACCAATCCATTTGGGATTTTATTAATTTCTTTATTAAAAGAAGCACCGTACCAGGTATCCTCCTCTAAATATGAAGGTCCATCTACGTCAACTCTAACTCGATTTGCATCTAATGCAACATATAGGTCTATATCTTTATCTTCTAATTTCCAAAATAGGTCGATAAATCTTGGTGCAAAATTGGCATTTTCACTAAATCCTCTTCGAAAAAAAGGATGTGCCATTGCTACATAATTTTGACTATATAAAAAACCGCTCTCGAAGCTCTTTTTGGAGTAGAATTTATTTATTAGTTCACAACTAATAAGTTCTTCGTCATTTTTTGTTAGTCCAGTATTAAGTTTATTAAGCAAGTCTGGATATTTTGCAACAATTCCAATCGGTTGAATATAATTAAAGTTGTCTTTTGTAAGAATGATGTTTTTTCTCTTACAAAATCTTATAAATTCTTCGATGACTTTAGCATTATCTTCAAGTTCCTTTTTTCGATAATTTTCCATTTGAATGAAGTATTGCTCTTTTATTTCTTGCATCGATTTCATTAAAGTATTGGATGTTTCATTTGCTGGCACATAACGGTCTCGGCTATGAGTAGTTGCGTGGTTTTGCACTAAACTTTGCAAGTACACACCAAACTGAAAATTCGCGAGGATTTTCAGAAGTAGGCGAGAACAAGCAATTACTTATAGCCATTGTTAGCACCAGTTATTTATTATTTTCAATTTTCTTTTCAATCCGTGATTTTATTCTTGGGTTGTTTTCATTTCCAATCATTTTCAAGCATTCTTGGTAAAGTCCATTTGCTCTTTCGTTTAAATTCCACGCACCAAATTGGTCAGCAATTTTCTCTATTGGTCTAAAATCTTCTTTATTATATAAACTTAAAAAAAGTTCAAGTAGTTTGATAGAGTTTTCCGATTTCTCTAATTCGGAACTCTTAAAGTCAAATATGTAAATTAGATTTCTATTGAACTGTTCTTGTTTATACTGATAATAATCGGATGATTGTTTGCCATAAATTTTGGGCTCAATTTCTCCGCTTATTAATTTTTCTAATGTTTTGTTAGCTTGGTTGATAAAATGAATAACCTTGTCGTATTTGTGATTGTTTATTAAGACTTTTAACCAATCATTAAATTTTCCAGTATGAATCGCAGAATCGATGTCAAATTCGTATTTTTTAAATTCTTCATCAACGACTTGTTCGTTATTTAATTTAATTTCAATATCGACTTTCAGTTCCTCGTAATCTTCTTTTCTTTTTAGTTCTAATGCTTTATCAATTTCTTTTTGTGCATTCTTAAATTCTTGATTATCGAAAAAGTCAACTGCTCTTACAAAATGTTCCAAATCTTCTCCGTAAGCAACAAAATCAGTTAGAGGAATTCCTTGTTCATTTAACGCTTTTATGAAATATGGTTTTTGTGTAATTCTTTTTCCAGTTTCGAGGGATATTTTGTGACTCGGTTTATCAAGTTTGGCATCATAAAATCCGAAATAACGTTCATTTCTTTTTATGGCTTTCCATCTACCATATTTTTCTTTTTTTGGTTTAAGTCCAATTTCGTACCATTCCGAGATTGGTTTTACGATGTCCACATATTTTAATATTTGTTTTGGAAGTTCTATATAATTGCCTGTTTCTAAATAAACAGGAAGGCTTTTAATTTTTTCGAATTCCTTTTCTTTTTTCTTTTTGCGTTCTTCTGGTGGCAAAAATTGTTCAGGATATTCGACTTGGTAGTATTCTCTAAATCCTTTGTATTCCTTTCCAACCGCTTGTAAAATCTCATCAAATTCTCCGTTGTCATTTACATTCTGTTGTCTAATACTTTCGTATAATTTGGCATATGAAAGATTAGCCAATTCAATATCTCCAGTTTTTAATCCTTGTTGGATTTTTTGATTATGCCAATCAATAGCATTTATTCTGTCAGGAAATTTTATTGCTGATAATTTTGATTGAAAGGAAGAATTTGATTGAAATGAAGGGTTTTTCTTTGAAAGATTCTTTTTTTCTGGTTGGTTCTTTTGTTTGTTTTTTCCAATGTAGTAAAGCACTACTAAAACAATTCCTATTATGATTATTACTTTCATTATGTTGGTTGGTCGTAATTGGTGCTAACGTTTATGTATATGAGCTGTGGCGTGTTTCGGCACAGACCTTTCCTGATAAAAACTGGCTTTGGGAAATCCGTAGGATTTTCCAAGTGTGGACTGACCAAGCCATAGCTTATATACTGTGTTGTGCGTAGGTTTTATCTCCGAATACTTCTTTTAATTTCAAGTTGTATATGTTGTTTTCGCAAGTTCCGTTTTTTACAGAATGCTCAATTAAATCATCTATGTTTATGTAAATGATTTTATCAAATTCATTTTCAAATTCTGATTTCTCGAATGAAACGATATATTTTTCTCGATTAAAAATGAAACTCAATTTGGCTTTTATCTTCGCAATAATCTTTTCGTCAGGTTGAAGTAATAAAATCACAAATATATTTCCGTTCGATAAAGCAAAGAAATCGTTATCGTTGTTAATAACAAGAAAGTCAGAATATGGTTTTTTGGTTGGCAAAAAACTATAAAATGATTCTTTTATAAACTGAACGTCAAATAGCTTTTTTAAATCTGATATTAAATTAGTTTCGAGCATATTTTAAAAATGTAAGTCCTTAAATTCCTTTTTAAAAATTTCTGCCCATTTTTGAAAATCAAATCCACGACTACCGCTTGGATGATTTATAAAAATTAAGGTCATCTCTTTTATTCCGTTTTCCAATTTAAAGATCTTTTCATTTGGAAATAGTTCGCTATTTTTTATGTGCCATTCATTTTGCGAGTTCGTTACGTAATTTCCAAGTCTTCCATAAGGTGCTTTACCTAAAACCAAGCAAAATTTTGGTTCTAAAATCGGATAAATTTCAAAAAATAATTTCCAGCCCAAGTCGAAATCATTATCATTTGGTCTGTCTGCTTGGTTTCGACTATCCAATAATCTTTGGACAAGATTCCAATATGCAACTGAATTCCATAATTCTTTTCGTTGGTCAAGCGAAATGTCAGTTTTATTTAAAATAGTTTTTTCTACATTTCGATGCAAAGTCCATTTACCGTTTACGTCATCAACACGTTTTTGGGTTATCATTCGAGTAGTTTCTTTATTATCTAATTGCCAAAAATCTCCATCCTCATAATGACTTTCTCCAATAATAAGAAGTTTTGTTTTGTCATATTCATTACCAATCCAAGGAAACCATTTTAAAGATTCAATTGAATTAAAAGTTGAGTCTAATTCGGTTTTCATAATTTGATTTAGTTAGCTGGTTGATGTTTACCTTTTAAAGTTCCATTCGGATGATTTTTGCAATTTCCAGAAGTTAAACCTGCTATACTGGAATTTTTTGTGCCACAAAGTTTACAGATGTACTGTGATTTTTCCGTTCCTTCATAAAGTTTATGTTTACCTTTTAATGGTCCATTTGGATGATTTTTACAGTTTCCTGAAGTCAAACTCGCAATATTTGAATATTTCTGTCCGCAAGTTTCGCAATAGTAATTTGCCATAGTCTAATTGTTTAAATTTTGTTTGAAGCACGATGTTTCTTTAACTTACGCACAACGTTTTGCGTGTATGAGAAGTAGCGGATTAAAAAGCACTTCACTTTCAATTTGGCACTGACTTTTGCTAAAATCATAGACCTTTGATTTACCACTGAACCCGCTATTTCTTATACACGCTGTTAGCACACGTATTTATTTGTTTTTCATGTAGTTATTCAGTTTTTTAATCGGCTCTCTAAAAGCTTTTTCCATTCGAACTGAAACGTCAATTAAATATTCATTCATTTTTATCCAATCACTTTCTTCGAAGTAGCTTACTCCGTCAAGTTGTGCTTTAATTCTACAAGTTACTTTCTCGTCCATTCGTTCCCAAATTAAAGGTTCGCCAAAGTCTGCTTCTATTTTATCTTTCATTTTGTAGATAAAGTCAAATAGTTCTTTATTTTCCTCTTGACTACCACGATTAAAAATGATTTCGCTTCTACAATAATTGTTGCTCATTGCAAGATTTATGTTAACTCCACTCATTCCAATTCCTTTTCCTATCCAACTTTCTTTTGATGGCGAATTATTGGAAAAGAGATTATTTACTTGATTACTTGCATTTATAAATTGTTCCCAAAATTTTAATCTTACGTGATGTCGATTTTTTAAAGACTCTTGAACTTCAATTTCTTCTTGGGCTTTAGTTGCTATGCTAATTGCGAAATCTTCTGTGTCTTTTGTCGGCAAAATCTGTTCTACATTCAGAAATAGTTGCTCGTCAAAGGCAAAAGGTGTAACCTTAAAACATTGAAGTCTTATTTTGAAATTCATTAGCCACAAAACTGTTGAAGTCACTTCTTTCCTGAAGTTGGCTGCAATTAAAATTAGTCTTTGCGAGTTTAGTCCTTGGTTAAGTACAATTTCTGAAATGTCTCTATTGTCAAAAAAATCTGATAGCTTTTCTTGTGCTATTCCTGATGAACCCAAAAAATCTTGATAAATTTTAACTATGTCTTGTTTTGTCAAGCTGGCACAATAAGAAGCATATTTTATTACTTGCCAAGTTACATCTTTTCCCGAGTCGTCCAGTTTGTTCTCAATGATTACTAAATTCCCAAGTTTGTCTAATGCAAGTAAGTCAAGTCGCTCGTTTGTTTCATTAAAACCACTAAATTCCTTTTGTATAATCAAAAATTCTTCGCCAAGTGAACTCGGATTGTTAGCTATCCATTCTTGCAAATGTTCTCTTTCTCTGAATTTTAGTTCGGAAAAAGTCTTTTGTTTAAGCTTCGATATTCTGTTTTTATCTCTGTCGATTAAATACATTTGTTTCGTTCTTTTATATGTGTGCTAACGTCCCCGGCTATCCCAAGGCGGCGACTGGGCGGCTGATTCGGCCGAGCATCGGCAGCTGCGAAGCAGCGTGAGAATCAGCGTTGCGAGGGTGCCGCCACCATGGTTTTGTCGGAGTGTTTTATGTTTGTTTAAAGTTACTATTTTTCTGTTACCAAAATACGCTGCTTTGGGATAGGCGTTGTTATGTGCTGGCTCTAAATATTTAAGCGTTTTAAAATTATTGTTTTTTGTAAATCATTATTAATTATTTCGAGAACTTTAAATTTATCTGTCAGAATGTTCAATTTGTAAAGTTCAATAATAAATTCAGTTTTAGTTTTTAGGAATTTTATATTGAAATGTTCAGCATTTGCAGTCACTGTTGGAGGTTCTTTACAAAAATGAGCTTTAGCTAAAAAAAACTTGGATTTTTCATAAAATGACCAATTTACAGATTCACAAAAATCAGCTAAATAGGGCTTGGTCTTAAATCCATAAAGTTTTATTGTGTCAGATTTATAATATAAACTATCGGTATTGTCGGATACCCAAGGATTTGAATATGTAGATATTGATTTCTTTGAATTTTGAAGTATACTCTTTTTAAATAGTCTTTTTAAGTCAGATTTTGAAAACTCATTATTTTGAGAAAAAGCACTAAATGAAACCAACAAAAAAATAAGAATCTTAATAAAACTATTCATTTTAGCTTGCACATAACGTGTTTGTGTAAGGAACGTTGCGTGTTTGAGTGCGAGGATATTCCGAAGAAAAATCAGATGCATGCAAACAAAGCAACGACCAAACGGTTGAACTAAAATAAGCAATGTTTTTTACACATTGTTGTGCATAGTGCTTTTTCCGTTCAGCTTGGTTTTCCGTTGTTTGTTATTTAGTTCAAATGTGTGCGTTGGCAAGACATACTCTTTTGCAATTTTTGGTGTAGTGTTGGCTGTAGCGAATTGCGAATGTGTATGGCTTTGAGCGTAGGCTTTTTTAGTTTCCACTTAGTTGTTTTTTTCAAAAGATGTTTCTAATAGATTACATTTATTCATTAGAATATTGATATTTGCAATAATTGACAGTTGTTCTCATTGTTTTAAATAAGATAAAACTATCTCAATTAAAAAATTTTCTATATCTTTGAAGTAAATTTAAAGATTATATGTTTTCTAAAGCTTGTGAATACGGGATTAAAGCTTCCATTTTTGTTGCGTTAAACTCGTATAAAGGGAAACGTGTTAGTCCAAAAGAAATTTCTGAAGAGATTGATTCGCCTAAAGCTTTTACGGCAAAAATTCTTCAAGATTTAGTAAGGCATAACATTATCAATTCAATTCAAGGTGCTTATGGTGGATTTGAAATAGAAAAAAGCAAAATACCTTCCATAAAACTAGCACAAATAGTAAATGCTATTGATGGTGATAAAATTTATAAAGGTTGTGGTTTAGGTTTAGAAGTATGCGATGAAAAGCATCCTTGTCCTGTGCACGATAAATTTAAGGTAGTTCGTGATGAACTGAAACAGCTATTAGAAAACACAACTTTAGAGCAATTGGCTTTAGATATTAAAGCAGGAAAATCATTTTTAAAAATTTAAAAAAAATTGAACACAAATAGGATAAATTTATCCTAAATAAATAATTATCATGGAAACACTACAAAAAAACAGCCAGAAAGAAATAGGACAATACGTTGCAGACGATTTTAGAACTGCTGCAATTTTTTCTAACTACAAAATTGATTTTTGTTGCAATGGTAACAGAACCGTTGCCGAAGCTTGTGATAAAAATGGCATTGATAGTAACGTGCTATTAGATGAACTTAATGATATTTTAAATTCTAAAACAGACGAAACTATAGATTATAAGTCTTGGCCAATAGATTTGCTGGCTGAGTATATTGAAAAGAAGCATCACAGATATGTTGAAGAAAAAATACCTGTATTGCGACAGTTCTTAGATAAATTATGTCGTGTTCATGGCGAGCGCCATCCTGAACTGCTTAAAATTAGCGAACTCTTTACAGCTTCGGTTGGTGAATTAGCATCGCACATGAAGAAAGAGGAATTGATTCTTTTCCCTTTTGTAAAGCGTATGGTAAAAGCTAAACTTGGTAATGAAGCTATTCAATCGCCACAATTTGGCACGGTTGAAAACCCAATTGCCATGATGATGGAAGAACACGATAATGAAGGGCAACGCTTTAGAGACATAGCACAACTTACAGATAATTATACACCACCTGCTGATGCTTGTAACACCTACAAAGTAACTTATGCCATGTTAGATGAGTTTGAAAAAGATTTGCATTTACACATTCATTTAGAAAATAATATTTTGTTTCCAAAAGCTATAAAACTAGAACAACAGTTTGCTTCATAACGAAATCTTATTAATTTTTGTCTATGAAAAATCCTGATATGTTTTCTCTAAACATTTTGGGATTTTTTTTATTACATTTCAAATTTGTAAACTTAAATAATGCCTAAAAAGTTAGTTGTTATTTGCTTAATTAATTTTCTAATTGCAGCCTTAATGGGTTTGGCATTGCGTTTTTCGTTTATAAATTCTATTGGTTTAAATTATAGATACTTAACGCATGCACATTCTCACGTTGCCATGTTGGGTTGGGTGTATCTCATGTTATTCACACTTTTTGTTCATTATTTTGTTCCAGAGAAACTTAAAATTATTAATCGTTTGTTTTGGGTAACGGAATTTGCAGTCGTAGGCATGATGCTCAGTTTTCCATTTCAAGGGTATGCTGCGATTTCTATCTCTTTTTCAACATTGCATATTTTTTGTAGTTATTATTTTGTGTATCTCATTTGGAAACATCTAAAAACCAATTCTAGAGTATGTCAAAAGTTACTAAAAGCATCCTTATTATTTATGGTTTTTTCTACTATTGGTGTGTGGTGTTTGGGTCCAGCGGTTTCTATGCTAGGTCAAACTTCTGCTTTTTATCAAATTGCCATACAGTTTTTTTTACATTTTCAGTTTAATGGCTGGTTTTTAATTGCGGTTATCGCTGTATTTTTCCATTTTTTAAAGGTTGAAGATTCAAAACTGTTTAAGCAGTTTTTTTACTTATTAATAGCTTCAACTGTGCTAACCTTTGCTTTACCCATTCAATGGTTTGCACCTCACAATAGTTTAATTTGGATGAATGGTTTAGGTGCTATATTACAACTACTAGCCCTTTTTAAATACTTTCAAATTATAAAACCCAAATTAAAGATTTTAGCAGCTACTAAAACCAAAATTGTATTTTATATGTACAGCTTTGCTCTATTTTGCTTTGTTTTAAAAGTAGTGATACAATCACTTTCAATTTTACCAGAATTTTCAAAAGTGGTTTACAATCATCGTAACTTTGTCATTGGTTTTATACATCTGTTGATGTTAGGTGTCATTACAGGATTTCTATTCGCTTTTATTCTAAAAAATAATTTAATAAAAGACTCAAAAATCTTAAATATTGGCATCTATAGTTTTATTTTAAGCTTCCTTTTAACCGAACTATTACTATTAATTCAAGGGATTATATTCTATTTAGGAAGTGGTATGCTTCCGTATTATTATTTATTATTATTTTTATTTAGTATCTTTTTACCTCTAGGAATCAGTGTTTTATTATACACTATCATTAAAAGCAAAACTTATGCAACCTAAACCTCAAAAACGATATAAAGCATTACAGCCATTAAGTAGAGAGCATCATCATGGGTTATTATTATCTTGGAAAATTAGAGCAGGATTCAGTAAAAATATTGACCCAAAACGTATGAAACTTTATGCTGATTGGTTTTTTAAAACACATTTAGTTACGCATTTTGAAATGGAAGAAACTCATATTTTCTCTATTTTATCAGATGACAACATATTGGTAAAACAAGCTTTAGCAGACCACAGGCGGTTAAAACGATTATTTACTGAAACAGAAGATGATACTAAAGCATTAAGTAAAATTGAAGAAGAATTAGACCAACATATTCGGTTTGAAGAGCGTGTGCTTTTTCCAGAAATTCAGAAAGTAGCTACCGAAGCCCAAATGCGACACATAGAAAAAATCCATCAACCAGAAACCTTTGTAGATAAACTGGATGATGAATTTTGGAAATAAAACAATTAGTATGTCTCGAAATATTTAAAATAATCTTGTAGTCTTAATTCAAGTTTGTATTGAATTTGTTTTGACTTTAAAGCATCTTTAGATTCTTTTAATTCAGACACATCTTCTAGTATAGGCACTAAAACTAGATGTAATTGATCGTGTGCTTTACCTTTCATATTACAGCTTTTTATGATGTAAGTTGTTTGTTTAGAAATTGCTTCCCCTAATAACTTTCCATTAAAAGATGAATTATTTTTTAATAGAGAATCAATGCGTTTCATCCCAATATGGGTTTCGGTGTTGGCTATCCATTTTTTACCATCATTAAGTTGCAATTGACTATCAGAAACAGATAATACTTCTTCATTCTTTTCATTAGTTTCTGATTTACAACTTACAACCAAAACTAAAAGAAGAATTAATAATTTAATATTCATTTGTAGTTGTATTTATTTGTTTTTAAATAAGCTGGGTTTAACCGTAATCATTAACCAAGCCCAATTATTGTTATTATCTTTATTTCCACGTTTTAAAACTTCCATGGTTTCTGTTGCAAATAGTTGAGAATAGCCTCCGTTAAAACTAATATCCTTTGTCCATTTATAACCAAAAATCAAATCTAGTTCGGTGCCTAGAGCATTACTCATTTCTGTTCCTGTTGGGTTTAATACAATAGCAGCTGATGAAAAAAAATGAGGTATTAGTTTTACTGAAATTTTGTCTTTTTGATAACCTAAAGTAGCATTAACATCTAACAAACCAACAGAATTGATATGATTTCCAACAAAGAAATAATCCATTAACCCATTAAATTTATGGTTTGTACCAAACCAAGGGTTAAAAGATTTTAACGTGTTTTCGCTAGTATTCATATCTGTACCAGAAAGGTATTCTACACCTAATCCTGCGCTAAATTTATCTGTAATTTCATAAAAAGCATTAGCTGCTAAATTATAAGCACTTAATTTTCTGTTTTCAATTTTTCCAGATTGGTAATAAACAGAAGCATCTGCTTTTACTTTGTTTTTATTAAACGTTATCCGAGAACCAAAAGTTTGATTATAGGTTACCTTTTGTTCGCCATTATTATCAAAAGCGAAACCGTTGTTTAAGGCTAAAAAACTCAATTCTATAGTATTAAAATCGCCATGATACCATAAATATTGAAAGTTTTTATAATTGGTAATATCATAATCTATTTGGAACAACGTTTCTGCTTCAGAACTCAAAGCCAGACCTAAATCTAATCTGTGCTTTTCATTTGGTTTAAATTTCACTAAAAGAGCATCATGACTTCTGGCTTGTTGTGCCCAATCGAGGCTTCCAAACAATCTTTCGTCATCATAACTAATTTCTTGACGACCAAATTTTAATGATAATTTAGAGTTCAATAATAATTGTGTCCAAGCTTGGTGTATTGCAACTCCATTTTTATCTGAAACGGCTGTAGTTGGTACATCTCCCCAAACCCTAATATTTTGAAACGCTACAAAGGCTTTAAACTTGTCAGTTCCGTAGGAAACATTTATTCTGGTACGTTGTGAAACAAATGCTGCTGCATCAACATTATCAGGAATTAGCGTTGCAAAACCATGTCTGTACTCAAAACGAGGTCTTAATTCTGCCGAAATTTCGAACTCTTGAGCATAAGTTGTTAAACCTAGTCCAACACATAAGGTTGCTAGTATTCTTTTCATTATAAATATATTTAAGATTCTTTTGTGTTATAAAAACACTTTCAAAATGGTTATTTTGTTAATTTTAAAATGGCTTCAACAGTTTCTTTATTATCAACTCCTAAGCCTTCTTGCTGATGGATGAGTTCTCCTTTAGTATTAAACACACTTATTATGTTTGAGTGAGAAAAATCAATTGGTGAAATTTGTTTATACTTTACGGCTAATACATTGGCAAATTCCCTTACACCACTTTCAGTACCTTGCAAAAAGGTCCATTGTTCTCCATCCATCTCATTTTCAATGGCGAACTCTTTTAATCGTGTTGGTGTATCCACTTTTGGATCAATACTAACTAGCACAAAAAGTAGATTTTCAATATTTTCCTTAGGGATTTTAGATTCAATATTCCGCATATCTGCCACCAGTCTTGGACAGGCTGCCTTACATGTTGTATAAATCATGACCATGACCAAAGTCTTTCCTTTTAAATCTTCAAGTTGAATTACTTCGCCTTCTTCTGTGTTCCAATTTGAGGTTAAATTGAAAATAGATTCTTCAGAAATCCCATCGTCATCTAAAATTTTCGAATCTTCAATCTCTATTGGCTGCAAATCCATTTTACAAACAGGACAGCTTCCGGATTCGCTATATGTTTTATCTCCTTCACATTTCATTGGACATTGATAAACAGCTACATCTTCATTCTTTGAATTTGATTTTTCGTTTTTACAGGATGAAAATGAAATCGTAAGCATTAGTAAAATTAATAGTGTTTTTATATTTTTCATTTTATTCAATTATATCTTTAACACATCTAAACCCTAAATTTTTCATGGAATATTTTGCTTTTAAACTTCCTCTTATTGCATATCTCATAAACGCTGCATAATTCATTAAATCTGTAGCATTTATAGCAGCACTTCCACAAAATAAATTACTATCTTTATCTACATCTTTTCTTGATTCTCCAGTAATTAATACCGAATTAAAATCTAAAGTCCATTCCCAAACCAATCCATGCAAATCATAAACACCCCAAATATTTTTTGGTGTTTGTCCAATACTGTTTTCATTAGAACGAGGTGCTTCGTACCAAGCTAAAATTTGCTCGTTATAGGACGGTTTTACTCGTGCATCTTTTGTGGTTTCATCTGCCATTGCAACGTACTCCCATTCATCTACTGTTGGAAGACGTTTGTCTTGACATTCGCAGTAAGTCTTTGCCGCAAACCAAGACACATAGGTTACAGGGCTTTTTTTATTTTCTGAATCTTTTAATACTGAATCATTTTTCCAATTAGTTAAATAGCTATCATCAGTAAATAATTTTAGAGCTTGTGATTTTTTCCATTTAGGAAATTTTTTAACAAAAGCAATATAGTCTTCATTGGTTACAGGATATTTATCCATTTCAAAATCTTTGACTTCTACAACGGTTGAATCGCGACCATATAGAGGAATATAACGACTACCTTTTATAATAACCATGCCTTCAGACTGTGCATTAAGCATTGTTTGAAACACCAATAAAACAAACAGTAATCTAAAGGCTTGGCTTTTCATTTTATTATAGGCTATTTTTTGTTTTTAACTTTTTCAACCATAGCTTTGGTAACTACTGTTTTATTATTTCCCCAACTGTTATAGATATAGGTCATAACATTAGCGATTTCATCAGGCGATAACATTTGTCTTGTCATCACGCTATTATATTTTTCTCCGTTCACAGTAATTTCTCCTGTTTTACCATGCAATACAATACCAATTGCTCTATCTACGTCAGCATTTAAATAATCTGATTTTGCCAAAGGTGGAAACGCATTTGGTATGCCTTGTCCCTCGGATTGGTGACAAGCAAAGCACGTTTGCATATATGTTTTTTTACCAAACTCCATTTGTTCATCAAATGATTTTGCAGGAATTTCAGATGCTAGAATCTCATTAGTTGTAGGCATATTTTGTATACCTGGTCCTTCTGGTAAATAAATACCTTCACGAATTTCTCCAGAGTAAATTTTTTCATTTTCTTCTCCTTCAACTTTTAGCATACCTAAAGCCCCTTTGTTAAAAGCTCTAAAAATAGAATGGTCAACGAGAATAAAAGTTCCAGGTACATCTACTTTAAACTCAACCATAGCAGCGCCACCAGCAGGAATTAGAGTGGTTTGTATGTTTTCATTAATCAAATCGCCACCTTCTACATGTACTTTGTCAAATATTTCTCCGATAACATGAAAGGAAGACACGAGATTTGGTCCACCGTTACCAATATACAATCTCACAGTTTCTCCAACTTTAGCAGTCAATGCATTATCTCCTGTTAATGCACCAACACTTCCGTTAAATACTACATAATCTGCTTTTTCTTCAACTGCTTTTTGCATATCAAATGGTTGTAATCCTCTGTCTCCATTTTTACCTTTAGTATAAAAATCGCCTTGCATGATATAGTATTCCTTATCAACTTGAGGCAAACCACCTTCTGGCTCTACTAAAATAAGCCCATACATTCCATTTGCTATGTGCATACCTACAGGTGCAGTTGCACAATGGTAAACATATAGGCCTGGATTTAAAGTTTTAAACGAAAACGTTTTTTCGTGTCCAGGTGCAACAAAAGAAGATTCTGCTCCTCCTCCTGGACCTGTGACTGCATGTAAATCTATATTATGCGGTAATTTATTATCGGGATGATTTGATAGTGTAAATTCTACTTCATCGCCAACTCTAGTTCTAATAAAACTTCCTGGTACTGAACCTCCAAAAGTCCAATAGTTATAAGTTGTACCATCAGTCATGGTGCCTACTTTTTCAAGGATTTCCATGTTTAAAATCAGCTTTTTCGCTTTTCGTCGTCCTACGCCTCTAGGAACATTAGGTGGTGATGTTAATTCAGCTTTCATTTCTCTACTTACAGGAATGTCTTCTGTTGTAGTATATACTTTTTCTTGGTTATCAAAGCAGCTATACATAGATAGTGCTATGATGAATATTAATGGTTTTAGTATTTTTTTCATCTTATTTTGGTTTTATTAAACAAATTTATAAGTAAAATTATCTAAAAAAGATGATAAAAATCATAAATAAGATAAATTTATCTTATTTAAAATTTTATGCCCATTATAATTAGTTTATTTTCATCCAGTAATGAAGATATGTTTCTAACATTTATTTCTATTGTACGGGATAGTTGAGATTAATACTTTCTTTTTTGAAATGCTGCTTATGTCAAATTTAATTAGTGTCAATTTCCTATATAGCTGAGCGTTGGCAAAAACAGCTCTTTTGGTTTTTTTTAGGTTTGGCTTATGTGTCGGCAAAAAACCAAATGTGCTGTTTGTGTGTTGGCGTTTTTAGTTCAAATGTTCAATTTTAGCACGATTTCCGCATTATGCACAACGGTCCGGGCTATCCCAAGGCGGCGACTGGGCGGCTGATTCGGCAGGACTTGCGCAGCAAGTGGCAGCTGCGAAGCAGCGTGAGAATCAGCGTTGCGGTGGGGCCGCCACCGTGGTTTTGTCGGATTGTTTTATGGTTTGATTAAAGTTACGGTTTTTCTGCTACCAAAATACGTGGCTTGGGGATAGCCGTTGTTGGCAACAGTTTTTTATTCAGAACCTAATATTGTCCGAGCCTTTTGAAGATTTGGTGATTTTCCAAGTATCAAAGACTGGTCAATTAAGTCAGTCCAATAATTCTTATCCGATTTTTCAGAATCTTTTTTATCAATAACCAATTTCATAAAAGTTTGAGCCAAAACGTCCTTTGTTATTCTCAAAGATTTTAGATTTTCGGGTAGAATGTCCGTCGTGCAAAACAGTGAGAAGCACAAATTATCCAAATCCTCATAATTCATAACCTCTTTTAGTTTTAGATAATTATAAAGTCTGTCCGCACTTTTCATTTTTCAGCCAATTAATTTAATTGTTGCCAACGGTATCGTATAAGAGCAGTAGCGGATTTAACACGCTAACTTTTCGGATAGCAAGATACTC